>Ga0185299_10002992_pt1 | contig 23907 bp, 25 predicted proteins | sample PaiPotPPA55metaG_FD_128002 | JGI IMG/M metagenome (GOLD analysis project Ga0185299, IMG submission 128002) | Iron sulfur acid spring bacterial and archeal communities from Banff, Canada, to study Microbial Dark Matter (Phase II) - Paint Pots PPA... ... | reverse complement strand
AGAGCGACGTGATAGTGCGCCGGGTACAGCCGGTGCGCACGCGGATGCGTCGCTTCGAGCCCTACTCCACCCAGCAGTTAACTAAGCTCCCAGACATCGGAAGCAATGACGAACTCTGCGCGGCTATTGCCAGAATAGACGCTAATTTTGAGATTTTCATAAGCGTTCCCCTTAGTCTTTCTTATTGAAGTCGTTCCTTCGAGCGACGCCGATCCTAGAAGAGGCAGGTGCCCGAATCGGTAATACTTCCCGGCTCGTACTGGGAAGGCCCAGCCGATCCAGCGCCCCCAAGTCCTATTTCTCGACCACCTTCTCAATCTGGCCGATTTTTTTCTGGATCTTTCCCCCGATCTTTTCGGCCTGCCCTTCCGCTTCTAAGTCGGGGTTATTGGTGAGCTTACCGGCCTCCTCTTTGATCTTGCCCTTGGTTTCATGCAACTTGCCTTCTACCTGATCCTTCGTGCTGTCTTTCATCGTTATTCCTCCTTTCCTGATTTGCCTTGCTGTCTATGAGCACGTAGAGCGCCTTAGTGCACAGGCTGACAGCTCACACCTGTCTTGTCGATTTGCCTGAGAATTGCCGCCTTACCTTCGTTGGCATGACGATTCGCGCGCGTCCGCGCCGCCTCTGAAATTCGGGGGGTTGGGACCACGAGTGGCCGGCAGCCTGCGGAGAGCTTGCGCAGGATTGCGGGCTGCCGGTTTAAGAGCAACGGCGCAGGCCTGGTTTCAGGAAGGTCCGTGAAGTGCGGCTGCTGACCTCAATAACTTATCTTGTGGGAGCTGTAGCGAATTGCCCTGGAATCAGTCTAATCGAAGAGACACTGGAAGGAACAGCTCGGCAGCCCGCCGGGAAACTGGGGGGCCGAATTTCACGTCAGAAGAAAAGAGCGAGAGGATCGTTCCCCGGATGCGGAGCTCGCAGGCGCAAGGAGGATTGAAATTGCATTACCAAAGTTCGATCGCAACGTGCGCGCTCGCGTTGTGTTCCCTGCCGGCATGGACCCAGAGCGGAGGAGTTGCCACTATCTCGGCAGGGCCGGGGACGGTGGTGCGCTGGCGTGGAGCGGACACGACCCGTTGCAGCATGAAAGGTCGTTCCTGGGCGGCCTTGCAAGGAACCTGTTATTATCCGGTTGACCTGTTGCAGGCAGCGGGAACACGAATTTCGATTTCACGCTCCAGCGCCGGACGCACTCACCTCGGTCACATCACGGTCGAGGCCGTAGATTACGGCACCGAGGACATAACCCTCCCCGACATCCCGCAGGCCAACCCGTCCGCGGCGGATTTGCGGCGCGATGCGCTTGATCGCGCGAAGCTGGGCAAAATCTTTACTCGCCAGGAAGGGATGGCGAGGTTCACCTTGCCCCTTTCTCCTCCCGCCAAACCGCTGCCTCCGGCAAAATCTTTTGGCGTGAAGCGGATCTTCAACGGCAAACCAGCCGCGCAGCCGCACACAGGCGTCGACTATGCAACACCCCTGGGCAGTCCCGTCCTAGCGGTCGCTGACGGAGTCGTTGTCATGGCGGAAGACATGTTTTTCGAGGGAAATGCTGTTTTCATCAATCACGGCGTCGGCCTCATCAGCATGTACTTCCACCTTTCCGACATAAAGGTCGCCGTCGGCGAGCAGGTCAAGAAAGGTCATGTTCTGGGCCGCGTCGGGTCCACGGGCCGCGCCACCGGGCCGCATCTGTTCTTCGGTATTCGCTGGCACGATGCAAGGATTGACCCTCGCTTCGTACTGGAAGAACCCCGCAAGATTCCCGACGTAGAAGATCCTTCTTCGTAGCGGCCGCCTGATACTTGGACCGACCGGTGATCAACCGACGCATCTTCCCGGCCTAGTTGCCCGGCTTCTTCGCTGTTCAGGAAAAGCCGTTAAAATCTGTTACTTCTGTGACACCTGAAAGAATTCCCTGCAGGGATCATAAGTCGTGGTTCTTACACTGCGTGGTCAGTTCTCTCTCCCGGCACTTGCCCTTCATGGTCCTCTAACGCATTACATAAACCTTCAATCTGTTCAAAAAGTGGCCCCTCGTGCTGGGGAAAGACGGCCATCTTGGACCCATTCGAAATAGTCACGCAACTCGCCGGCCGCGAATGGGAGCGCCTGAAAAGCAGGAACGCCGCTCTTTGCATTTATCCTGATCTGATGATGCGTTTAATGATGGGCTCTGGTGCAAACTCGGGCCAGGGGGCGAGGTTGGGTGGGTTCCAGCAAGTTGGATGCACTCTGGCTCCGCATGGTGCACTTCCGGAGAGGAAATTCAACAGCGAAGTCGAAGAATTTGCGGGACCGTGCGCTGCAAACGCTATCCACAATATGGGTTAATGAGATTCGCAGCATCCCGTCTAATCGTTCCTAGCGTTGGGACAGTATCTAGGAAAAGTCGCCATCGTTCTCAAGGGCTCTTTGCAGGTACAGTTGAGTCGTAGGGAGCGAATGAATCTCACGTCGGAACTACCCTTTTGGACCGTGAGGAATGGACTCATCAGTGTCTATCCGCCTTTAGATCGCGATCTCCGCTGCGATGCGCTGATCGTTGGAGGGGGAATCACAGGAGCTCTCCTGGCGCGCGAATTGGTGAGGAAGGGTGTGAAATGTGCCCTGATAGATCAGCGTGATATCGGGCATGGCAGCACAAGCGCGAGCACGGCGCTCCTGCAATATGAGATCGACACGCCGCTGTACAAGCTTAGAAAACTTGTGGCTCCAGCTGCAGCGGACCGCGCATATGTTCTCGGAGTAGAAGCAATCGATCAGCTTCAAAAACTCGCCGGTAAGAACTGTGGTTTTGCTCTGCGGCCCAGTCTGCAGATCGCAAAAACTGAATCGGACCTGGCTGGCCTACGAAAAGAACTTGCCGTCCGCCGGGAGTTGAAACTCCCGATCGCAATGCTAGAGCGAGGCGATCTGCGAAAACTCGGTATGCAGGGTCCGGGTGCGCTGCGCTCCGGCGTCGCGGCCGAGGTCGATCCTTATCGGCTAACCCATCACTTATTGAGAAGCGCTTCGAAGAAAGGTCTCGAAGTATTCGACCGGACAGCCGCCCGCAGATATTTGCACAACGGAACCGGCGTTACGGTTCACACGGATCGTGGTCCGAAGATCCGTTGCAGAACTATCTTCTTCGCAACTGGATATGAAACGAAGGACATTTTGCCCCGAAACATCGTCACGATCAAAAGCACCTATGCCTTCATCTCAGAACCGATCCCGAACCTGGATTGGTGGAAAGACCGCTCGTTAATTTGGGGGACTGGCGATGTTTATTCATACATGCGCACAACCAGCGACAGACGAGTCCTCGTCGGCGGCGCGGACGATACGGTCTTGAATTCTGCACAGCGCGACCGGCAAATTGCTGCGAAGACCACGCAGTTACTTCGTCGTTTTCATGAGGTGTTTCCGAAGATTCAGATCGAGCCGGCGTTTGGGTGGGCAGGTAGTTTTGGAAGTACGAAAGACGGGCTGGCATACATCGGACCCCATCCAGCATTCCCTAACGCGTACTTTGCGCTAGGGTTTGGTGGAAACGGGATCACATTTAGCCAAATTGCCGCACGGCTCCTAACCGATCTATTTCTCGGAACGTCGAATCCGGATGAAGCCGTATTCCGGTTTCAGCGGTAGGGACCCTTCTGCGGAAGACCCCATTTGAGTCCCCGCTCATGGATCAACCCCGGCGCGCGACCGTGGTCCACATCACGCTAGGAAAGCGCCGAGCAAGGGCAGCGCTAGCAGAGGTTTGCGCTTCAACGAAGCACAAAACGAGGTCGCGTACACTACAGCAGCCACCAGATAAGGACCAACTGTCAAGGAAGACGTCCCCACCTGAGCAGCGGCGCAAGGTGACAAGAAGGCCCAAACCGCCAAGGATTTCCAGACCGCCGCTGAGCCGCACCATCGCCACGTGCCACGGAATGTAGGGCGGCATGATTCTTAGATAACGAGCGGGCTTGATGAAATGCAGCGCGCCCGCAATGACGTAGAAGATTGCGGCACCTACCACCGCGATCCTTTGCGACGTGGGCAGGATTTCCAGACGGGCCACTGCTGATCGATGCGAGAAGAACTCGTACTCCGCAACTATGCCGAATCGACGATCCGCAGCTATCTGCACACCATGGAAGATTTTCGACGCTACGCTCAGAAGCGGCTCGATCATTTGGGGCCGGACGACATCCGGCGTTACCAGGTCTACTTAAGGGAAGAGCGCAAGCTCGACATCGGAACGGCGATTCACTATGTTGCCAGCGACAGCGCTTCTTCCGCCTCACGAGCCCCAAGCAACGTACGGATTAAAGAGTTAACGGAGTGAGTCTCGATGCTATATCTCCGATGGGCGCGCCGTATATTGATTAGCTCGATTTTTTCGTGTCAGTGTATGACTTCGTGATCCATTACGGCCGCGGTGGGACCATAGGATTGTCCCGCGGCTCGTTCCCTTCTGTCATAGTGTTCCTTAAAACCAGGAATGGCTTCGCCGAGAACCATACGAAGACTTGCTACCGCCATCCCAGCCAGCGCTCCTGTGATGTTGTCCCATGTCTGCGATGTCTTTTGCCGCCTCTGCTCGCTAGCTCCGCTGGTTGCTCTCCCAAGCTCCATATCCCTATCCGAGGAGTGCCGCCGTGGGCTTCTTGACCCACCGACAACTGCTGAGAGCAGCATCCCGGCGCCCAGGGCAATTCCCAGCATCCCCATTGGATGCTTGTCAAACTGAACATGCCAATCTGCTGCCCTTTTCACCTTGTCTTCGAGTTCTTGGAAGTTTCCCCCCAGCTCGCTCTGTGCTGACTCGATGTGCTTCTTTATCTGGTCCGGATTGTCGGCCATTTATGTTCTCCTTTGCGCGCACGCTGTCTATCATCGGTTTCGGCTTTGGTGCAACTCTTTCCACCGGCTGCACCCGACCATGATTAATCCCGCACTAACAACGGATACTACAAACGCGACCAGCAAAGCTGCCAGCCAAGCACTTACGATCAGCGACAACGCGTATACGATTGCTAGCAGCATCAGCCCGACCGCGTAGAATCCGACTGTCGCACCCGCCAACAAAATGGTTCCAGCTTTACCAGACTTTTTCGCCTCCGCTTGGAGTTCAGCTTTTGCCAGACTGACTTCAGAGCGGACGATATCCTGGATATTAGAACCGATGCTCTGAAAGATTTCTACAAACGGACGTTCTCCATTGTGCGCCATAGGATTGATCAGGAAGATCCGGGTTCAATCCCTCCGGAACGCCCGCCCGGCAAGAAATCCAACGGCCACCGCCACTAGGAGCGACGGTCCAGGATTGCTCTTCACCACAGACTTTACATCTGCGAACATCTGCTTCATATCGTGTTTTCTGACGTAATCCGCGGTCGCCTCCATCTTGTCGGCAGCCGAGTGTGCGATGTCCACAACTTTTTGACCTGCGGTAAAATTTGCCGCCGAGTCGTGCAGACTGGAGGCAGCGCTTGACAAAGCATCAGCGGTGCCCATACGCCCTTCGTCGAACTTGTTGGCTGCGGCGCGCCCGAATTCTTCAACTTTGGCTTTCGCTGTTGTGGCCGCATCCGAAAGGGCTTCGTTCGTCTTTGCACCTACTTCGGATAAGTGACCGGAAATGTGTTCTGTGGCTGTAAATCCTCTATCCGCCATCGTAATCTTCTCCTTGTTTTTGAAGTTCAAATTGTAGGAGGGTCTTTGGGAGTCAGCACCCTCACGTCGAGGGCTGCACCTAAATGGCCAAACAGTGTCACGGGCATCGGCGTCGACGCAGTTGACGCTCTCCTTCGAACGATACTCGAAGAATCAATTCTCAAGGGTTGGCATTAGAGAGAAGGGCGTCCCACCAGCAGCCGAGGAAGGAATGGTCGCTTCCAGCCACGGCAAAGGCGACTCGCCTGCCCAAGCGGCACATAAACCAAAATCTCGGGCAGCGAAAAGCCACGCGGTGAGATAGGCTGTTCATGGGTCCTAAGAGGCATGGTTGTCTCCCCTCGGTATTCCAGACACGAAGGAAGAAAAATCGCATGGAACGGCGCTTCAGCTCCGAAAGATGTGGCCGTCGGCGAGAGCTCGCCGATCTTTCCTGGCGCGGAGCGGAAGAGCGGCGTGTGCTGCAGGCCTGCCGGCTCGAGATAAGCCGCGATCATCTGCTGGCAAGTCGTGACACACGGCGAATTCGCGGGACTTGCCTCCTTTCTCCGAAGCGGAGCATCCACTGTTCGCCGGCGTCGTAGAAATGGCCGCGGCGCGACCTGGACCGTCAAGGAGCCACAGCCCTTTCGGTAGTGGCGATAGCGTACGTTTCCCCGGCGTCATTCACCAGTGCGGAAATAATGAGTGATACCTGTACAGTTCGCCCATCTTTCGCGATCCGTTGTTGGCGCTGCGGCTCCAAGACGCCAGCTTGGCACTGTTGCCGGACGGCCGCCAACACCTCTTCCCGCTCACTTTCCGGCATCAGGTCGCGAATATTCATGGCCAACGCCTCGGCTTCACTCCAACCGTACATCCTTTCCGCCCCGGAGTTCCAGGCCAGAATGCGACCTGTCATGTCCTGCACCAAGATGGCATCGCGGGCGTCGCGCACCACCACGGCCAAGCGGCGTAGGGCTTCGGAGTCCCGCAACGCCGCCTGCGCCTTTTTCATGATGGAAATCTCCGTAAACGTGATGACCGCGCCCTCAATCACGTTTTCCAGAGTCCGATAAGGCCGAATGCGCAGCAGGTACCACTCCCCCGTATTAGTCTGCACTTCCAGTTCTTTCGGAACCAAGCTCTCCAACACCTGCCTAACGTCCGCAGCCAAGTGGTCGTAGCCCGCCAGATTGGAGCGGATTTGGTCCACCGGGCGCCCTACATCGGTCTCGATCAGGTTGATCAACACTGAGACGGTCGGGGTGAAGCGAAGAATGCGCAGGAGATGGTCCACAAAAATGGTACCGATGCCGGTGCCGCTAAGCAGATTCTTCATGTCGTTGTTGGAGCGCGACAAGTCGGCCACTTTGGCTTGTAGTTCGTTGTTGACCGTCCCCAGCTCTTCATTGAGCGATTGCAATTCTTCTTTGGAGGTCTCCAGTTCCTCGTTGGTGGATTGCAGCTCCTCGTTGACGGACTGCATTTCCTCGTGCGCGGAGCGGAGCTCTTCGTTGGAGGTCTCCAGTTCCTCGATAGTCGTCTGCAGGTATTCCTCCTTCGTCCGCAATTCCTGCTTCAGCCTTACAATATAAGCGTCGAGATTCGTGCTGAGCGCTGCGGCGCCTTCCACGGCATCCACGGCAGCCTCCGTGGACTGCTTGGGGTCTGCTGCCAACTCTTCCTCGAAAATGACCAGAAATAGGCCACGCGGTATGGCTCCTTCCGGGTCCGTGGGCACCGGAAGGACGGTCAGATTGACGGTCGTAAGATTGCCTTCGTTTTTTACGCGCAAACCTGACTGGCGCGTTAGTATTCCCAGCGATACGGTGCGGTGCAGAGCGATGGTCAAATCGCCGCGCAACCCTTCGCGAGCCATCCTGAAGATATTCAAGCTGGCCTCGCCTGGGGTTGGTTCCAGGTACCGGCCGGTGCGGCCCAGCAGGTAAAGGATGTCGCCGCGTTCGCTGACCAGCGCGCCAACCGGGGAGTAGTGTCCCAGGAGGGTACGTTCGGCGATCTCCTGCAACGGAAGCTTGTTGTCGCTCAGCGCACCGATCCCCGCCCTCCGTGCGATTTCTTTTCCCGGCGGGTGCGGGAACAAACTCAGGATGCCCATGCCGTGAGGGCCAAAATCATGTGATTTACGCTGATAGATCCTTGCCTTGCGCTCGACCGGCACAAAGAGGTTCACAAAGTCTCCCACACTTTCAGAGGAGCCCAGGACAAGCATACCGCCCGGTTTCAACGCATAGTGAAACAAGGGCATGATCCTTTTTTGAAGCTCCGCGCCCATGTAGATCAAGAGATTGCGGCAGCTGATCAGATCGAGTTTCGAGAACGGCGGGTTTTTGATGAGGTCGTGTTCGGAAAAAATGAGCAGGTCGCGTATGGTCTTGTCGACGCGGTAGGTACTGCCATCCGGATTCTCCTGGTCGAAAAAGTGGGCTAGTCGCTCCGGCGAGACGTCAGCGATGATGCTGGAGGGGTATACGCCGGCGCGGGCATGATCGATGGCTTCGCGGTCGATATCGGTGGCGAAGATCTGCACCTTGAAATTCTCTTTCAGTTCCTCCATGCGTTCCCGAAGTAGCATGGCAATCGAATAGGCTTCCTCGCCGGTGGAACAGCCGGGGACCCAGATGCGAATAGCCGAGCCTGCAGCCTTGCCCTCGAAAAGCCGCGGAATGACCTGTTTCTGAACCTCCTCGAAAATCTCGGGATCCCGGAAGAAACTGGTGACGCCGATGAGGAGTTCGCGAAAGAGCGCGTCCCCTTCGCTCCGGGTGAGCTGCATATAGCGGAGATAGTCTTCCAGCCCATCGATCTGGTGGATGGCCATACGCCGCTCGACGCGGCGTACGATGGTGCTCCGTTTGTATTGGGAAAAGTCATGACCGGTCTGGGAGTGGAGCAGGAGAAAGATTTTGTCCAGTCCGTCAGGCTCCGGCGTAGCCGGCGAGGAGACCGGAGCGTGGGAAGCCCCAAACGCATGCGCGACGTAGGCGAGGAGTTGAGCGGGCATCTCGTTTGGAGGCAAAACAAAATCCACCATGCCAGTAGCGATGGCGCTGCGGGGCATGCCATCGTACTCGGTGGATTCGGGTGTCTGCGCCATAACCATGCCGCCTTCGCCCTTCACCGCCCTGACGCCAAGGGCCCCGTCGCTACCAGTGCCGGAGAGCACAATGCAGATGGCGCGCTCGTGGTGGTCTTGGGCCAAGGAGCGGAAGAAAAAATCGATGGGGAGCCGGATGCCGCGGGCCAATGTGGGTTCCAACAGTTGCAGCGCGCCGTTCACAAGCGCCATATCGCGATTGGGCGGGATGATATAAGCGCAGTTAGGCTTGATCACCATTCCATCCTCCACCTCGAAGACCTGCATCCTGGTATAGCGCCGGAGCAACTCGGAAAGGATGCTCTTGTGGTCCCGGGCCAGATGCTGCACCAAAACGAAGGCCATGCCAGGATCGTCCTCGGGCATGGCAGCGAAGAAAGCTTCGAACGCCGACAGCCCCCCGGCAGACGCGCCGATGCCGACGATCGGGAATTCCGCGCTATATTGCTCGGGTGGTGCCTCGACCTGCTCTGGATTGGCTGTTTCGTCCGGCGCTTTCGCGCTGCGCGTTGTTTCGGTCATGATCTCGTCCCCGGTTTCCGCTAGTCCAAACTTCTTGTCATGCTGTCCTTGCAAATGGCTGAACCGACCGGATTGAGGCGCACCATGTTTCAGAGTCGAGCCGTCCGGCAAACTTGATTATATTGCGCACCAGAACCCTCAAGGGGTGCGCGGCCCATCAGAAGCAAGATGCGTACGCATCTCTCCGTGCAAATCTTCTCCTCCGACAGCAGGAGAGTCTTATTGAGCATTTCACGGGCCGAACCAGATCGTGCTCCGGGTGCGGCCGTGATAGAGTAGTTGCTTACCGCCAGTCTCGGCTTCCCACTGTCTGAAGGACATGTGCAACGTGTTCTAAAGGCCGCCGGGTCCTGGATCGAGGGAGAAAAAAGGAAAGCCTTAATGCGCTCCTCAGCCTCTCCGCCCCAAACCACTGACTGGCTCGCGGAGCACGGTCCGAAGGAACTCGAGCAGCTGTTCCGTGCGATCATATTCCACCCTTCCACGCCCATTCTGATCGCAGACGATAATCGTCAATACCATGAGGCCAGTGTTGGTGCCAGCAAACTCCTGGGTCTTCCGCGCGAAAAAATCATCGGCCGCAGTCTGGATGATTTTGCAGTACCCGACATAAAGCTAGTGGTTTCGGAGCGCTGGCACGCTTTCCTCGAAAAAGGCGAGCAGGAAGGCACTCTCCAGCTATTGGGTCCAGACGGAACCGCGCGGGATGTCGAGTACACCGCGAAAAGGAGCGTGTTGCCAGTCCGCCACCTCTTGTTGCTGCGTGACAAAACCAAGCCCGCCGAGGCGGACAAAGACCCATCTCGGAACAGGATTCCGTCTTGGGTGAAGGACTATGCACTCTTCCTATTGGATGTGGACGGACAGGTTGCCGCCTGGTACTCGGGTGCGGAACGCATTTACCGTTACAAAAGCGACGAGGCTGTCGGCCGGCACGTATCAGTTCTCTATCCCGGCGAAGATGAACTTCGCGTCAAGATGCAGGAAGAATTGGAGAGGGCCGCCGGCGAAGGCCACTTCGGCAATGAAGGCTGGCATCTGAGAAAGGATGGGTCGCGATTCTGGGCCAACGTCGTCACTGTGGCCCTGAAAGACGAGAAGGGAGACTTGCAGGGCTTCGCCGGAATCGTGCGGGACTTTAGCGACCGTCGCGAAAGGGACGAGAAGTTGCGGCGCAGCCGGGCACGGACGCGCTCGGTACCGGCGGAGTCGACCATCGCGGGCGTCCTTTCCGGGGAGTTCGACCGCATTCCCGAGGCGAATGATACGTTTCTCGAACTCGTCGGCTACAGCCGTGAGGACCTGCTCGCCGGCCGGCTGGTGTGGCCCGATCTCACGCCGAGGGAATACGTGGCCTTGGACGAATTTGCACACGAAGAAGCTTTGCGCTTCGGGGCTTGCACGCCCTTCGAAAAAGAGTTGATCCGGAAGGACGGGACTCGGGTCCCGGTTTTGGTGACCACGGCCGTCTTAAAATTATCCCCTTTCCGTTGGATCATGTTCGTAAATGACCTGCGGAAGCGAGACCGGCTGGAGAATATAGAAGGGGAAGTCGCCGAAGTCACGCACAACTTTGAGGAGATTATAGGAAGCAGCACGGCCATGAAGAGGGTCATGAGGCAGGTGGAGATGGTAGCGCCGACTGATGCGACAGTGTTGATCCTGGGCGAAACCGGCACGGGAAAGGAATTGATTGCGCGCGCCATCCATAGAATCAGTTCGCGACGGAATCTTCCGTTTGTCACCTTGAACTGCGCTGCCATTCCGACCGGGTTACTCGAAAGCGAGCTGTTCGGTTATGAACGGGGAGCCTTCACCGGTGCTTTATCGCAAAAAATCGGCCGCTTTGAAATGGCGCACCGGGGGACTTTGTTTCTGGATGAGGTGGGCGACATTCCCTTAGATCTGCAGCCCAAGCTGCTCCGGGCGCTGCAGGAGAAGGCATTCGAGAGATTGGGCGGCACGCGCACGATCCCCATCGACGTCCGGCTAGTGGCGGCAACCAACCGGAATCTGACCAAGATGATGGGGGATAAACTCTTCCGAAGCGATCTGTACTACCGTTTGAAGGTGTTCCCCATTATTACACCACCGTTGCGGGACCATCCCGAAGATATACCCATACTCGCGCGGCACTTCACCAAGAAGTACGCCGCGAAAATGGGTCGGACGATTGATAGCATCCCGTCCGAGACGATGAAAGCCTTGGAAAGTTGGTCATGGCCCGGCAATGTACGCGAGTTGGAGAACTTCATCGAGCGCTCCGTGATCCTGTCACGAGGTTCCAGCCTCAACGCGCCCGTGTCGGAATTGCGGGTTGACGCTCCGCAAGCCGATGGCGACTCTACGCTCGATCATATCGAACGGAATCACATCCAGCAGGTTATCCGGGAGACCGGCGGCGTGATCAGCGCCGCAGCCGACCGTCTCGGCATACCACGGACGACCTTGCACTCCATGATGAAGAAGCTGGGGATTTCACGCAACGACCTTTGACCATGCCCGGTCAGACACTGGATGCTAAACGTTGCATACTGGAGTGAAAATCCGCAGTGGCGTGATTCTCAATGGAAGCTAAGACGGTTGCAAGAGACTTTCCTGTCGTTTGCGTGGGCGGTTCGGCCGGTGGCCTCGACGCCTATACTCGGTTACTGCGGCATCTGCCGGCCGATATGGGTGTTGCTATCGTCATCGTTAATCACCTGAGAACCGTAGCCACCCTGCTCCCCCAGATTCTCCCGCGCTACACAGAAATGCCGGTTGAACTGATCACCGAGAGATTACTCATCCAGCCCAACTGTGTGTTCATCATCCCGGAACAGCGTGATTTGCACGTTCTTGATGGAGAGTTCCGTCTAAAGCCGACATCAAAGCCTAGGGGATGGCCCGACGTGATTACGGTTTTTCTGCGTTCCCTCACGCAGAACTGGGACGGCAAACTGATCGCTGTCATTGTCTCTGGGTATGATGGCGATGGGGCAGCGGCGCTGTGCGGCATAAAAGAAGTGGGCGGGATTACTATCGCGCAGAGGCTCGATACGGCCGGGCAGCCAGATATGCCTGAGAGCGCAATCGCAAGCGGGTGTATAGATTTTGTACTTTCACCTGAGGATATCGCGCATGAAATTGTGCGAATTGCGCACGCGGTATCAAAGGCGGAGTGACCAGTGCTGGAGTCCATAGTTCAAATAGAGATTCATCTGGCCGGCATCGCTGTGTTGTGAACTTTCCAATTTTCAAATCGATCGCTACCAGGAATCGCAAACTACGATGGAAAAGCAACAGGTCGACGCGATACCATTCAGTGCCGACCCTGAGTCGTCTCTGGCGCGCGATGAAGGCAAAATCGTTGCCCAGTTCGAGCACCAGCCCAGTGACAAGAGCGCTTTCGAGATCTGATTCAGAATACACATCCCTCAGATTGAGGGACTGCAGCACGAACGGATCGCGAATCTCGTCATCAGCAGCAGTCTTGACCGTCCTAGAACCGGACGTGACGCCCTTTCCGCGCAAGTTTTGGTAAGCTTGGCTGGAAATCTGCCGAGCCAATTCCCGCACGGACCAACCGCCCCGCTATGCTTCATCCTTGTAATATCGTCGGGCCTCCGCATCGGCGACCGTCCGCAAGCGAACGTAGTGGCGACCAGGAAAGTGGGAACGAATGCTTGACAATAGAAAATCCAGACGGTGTCTGGACAATCGGGAGGCGATTTGAATGTTCAAACGGCGACTGGATTTTTTCCACGTAAGCCAAGAAGAACTGCCGCATCTGAAATACGTTGTTCCGCGAGAATTCTCGGCCGAAGCGTCGCCGTCAAATCCTTCGCCTGATTTCGGCATTCTATGCTGGCCCAGTTCGGCATTTTGTTCTGGCCCACCCAGGCAACGAATGGGTACTCTGATTCGGGCGAAGTCCGAAGCGGAGGAGACTCGTTGGACTGGAGAGCCAAGGTGGAGTTGTTTGCCAGATCCGTCGAGAGTACGAGTTCGGCGTAGGAACGATTGCCGGAGTTGCCAGGAAGCTGGGAGTACACCGTCGACTTCCTCCGAGACAGGGCCTCGGACCAACCAAGCGGCAAGCCTCGTGGTACCGCTATGCTCGACGCCCCGAGTATGGAGCCGTTTGGTGGACGGCGCAAGGGGTACAGGCGGCCTCAACGTGCCCAGCTCAGAATCAATCAGTTGTAGCGGGCAATCCGGCGACACGCTGCTTCGGGCCTAACACGCCAACCCAAACGCCACCGCATCGAAGACACGGCGATCACGCCGTTGCCACCGACGACGGTCTTCACTTCCAAACCGAGCCGCTGCAGATGCTCGACAACTAGCTTGTTGGTGTGGACCTCTTGAAAGCCCAGCTCGGGATGCTCATAAATATCGCGCCGCCCACGTGTTGACTTTCGGCTCCACTTCGATGGCCCGGCGGTCAATCTAAGAGTAGAGGGCCGCCGCAGACGTCGGTTGTTTTTGTGCCCACAGCGTAGCACTGGAAAGTAGCGCCGCGCAGACTCCCAAAACGCAGGTCGGAAATGTAAGTCGCTTTTTCATGACATCGCTCCTCTTGAACCTAAAATCTGATCTGGCCCCGCAAGCCGAACGGCACTGCAGTGGGGTACGCTTTCAGGCCAGACGATATGATTCCTGTGGCCGTCATCAGAAACCACGCAGTGATGGCGAAGTTGTACAAGGATGAATCGCTCTTTGGGCCGAGAGAGTGCGGAAGGTCTCTTTTCAATCCTGGGTGTGTGGGGCCGTATCGAACCTGACAGGCTGCTTTGAGATAATTATTAGCATGAGTGCAGTTCCACATACCGTTCTGCGCGGCCTGCCTGGTATCAAGCTCGGCTATATCCGCGCAGACTCCTCAGGGCGGACGAGGCGGTCCAGCCGCCCAGGGCAGGCAATTGGACCTGGAAGGCAAAGGTGCACAGGCCCGTGAGTTGTTCCAGAAGGCCATCGATACCGACGAAGAGCTGGGCGTAATCACCGGATCGGCCATGCTCAAGGACGAAACCAAATGCATCCGTTGCGGCCTTTGCGCCGCGCGGTGCGCGGTCAACGTGATCACGATGGAGGCTTATCACTGGTGGTCAAAAGCCCGACGGGGCTCATTCCGCCGCAATCGCTGTATTTGAGATCATCGGCCCCGCAAGCTGCGCGCTGACTTAAGAGGAGGCAAGGATGGAACAGAACGAAAAGGTCCTCCATGACAAGCCGTCCGAGCAAAAACCGGACGAAGTGACAAGGCGCGAGTCGTTCATCAAGCTGGGACTTGGCTCGCTGACCGTGGCTGGCTGCGGCGCGACGGTGTTCTCGTATGCTCCGTAACGCCGGATCCAGCGGCCGGCATTTACATCGTGCATGCCGCGGAGGGCTTCTACGCACTTTCGGCTGTCTGTACGCATTTGGGCTGTCTCACGGCCTGGAAACCGGAACTCGGCATCATCGCTTGCCCGTGTCACGGCAGCAAGTTCAACCAGCTCGGCGTCAAGATTGACGGGCCGGCGCCCAGACCGCTTCCTTGGCTGAAGGTCTCGGTGAGTGAGGAAGGCGACCTGTTGGTGGATCGGTCGACGATTGTGCTTCCAGAGCATTATCTGAGGACCTAAGGGATGGCCAGGACGATCGACGGTTATTGGAACGATCTTCGCTGCACCAAGGTATGGCGTGCTCGGTGTTCCGCAGCGGCGCGGGATCGAGCAATCTGCACGGCTCGCTGGCCGTTCAGCAGAACGTCTTCCTCCACCTGATCCGCCGCCGGTCGCTAGCATTCAGCGTCACCTGGTACGGGGAGCGCCCAAGGCTCGAATTTAACTTTTGCGGCGCACATCGATCGCTGGCGTAGGCCCGAGATTCTGCATCTGGCCATGGATGCTTATATTTCAGACCTCTGTCGTCACCGGACTGGGTCCGGGCTACCTCATTCGTTTGTAGTGCTACCCATGCGCGCTGACCGGTTTGGGTCAAAACCTTCGTGGATTCGGCGCTCTCTTCTGCTGCCTCCGCGCTACGCTCGGCTGCGTCCGCAGAACGCTCACTGCTTTTCCATTGTAGGGCCGTGAATATCGCAGAGAAGAACGCGACAACCATGGCTGCCCAAGAAATTCCGTCTGAGAGTGTCATTTTTCGACGATTCTATCAGTCTAGTAAGGACGGTAAGTCCAGCGATTCGCCCGTTGACGGCCTTGCGAATGGTGTAGAGGATCTCGTACAGGCGCAGCTTTCCGGCGGAGTGTTGGCCACGTGGACTCTCTGTCGCGCGTCGTGAGGATGCTGGTGGAGAGGCGCTGCCGGAACTGACGATCCGGCGCTTTGCTCTCCCAGCGTGCACAGCTTTCGGTGATTTCGGCATGGTTGCATGTTGGGCTGATGCTGGCCGGTCCTTGCAAGTCGGCCAGACCGGCGCGGCGGCGGCCGGCAGCGCCACGACATGGATCGTTCTGTATCGCCAACGCAAGTTGGCGCAGGGCGCGTCAGGGTTTGACCCGCACGACCATCACCAGGTAGAACATCCGGTGTTTGGCCCAGCCCCCCAACCAGCACACGCTCCAGTCGTCGAACCGGGAGCCCAACGCCACCGGGCGCGCAGACGCAGGTATTTGGTTTCAAGGTGCATGTTTTCCTGCCACTCCTTCGCTCCACACATCCATGCCTCTGCGCGGGCGGAATAGCAAGTCCGACGGAAAAGCGCCACTACCACTTGGTCCTCCGCGTGCCACACGCGCCATCGCCAACTGCTGTTAACCGCAGTGGCAATAGTCTTTGGGACCCCAAAGCGTCGGACGATTAGAAGCGGTTAAACGCAGGTCGATTGTGGCCTAATCTATGGCTTGATTCTGACTGGAGCTGCTGTATACTGCTTACAGCTACTTCTTGCCTTTCCTGAAGATGAACCATCGCTGTTAACCGAAGGGTCGTATGTTCGAGTCCCGCTCGGGGAGCCAATTCTCATTTTCGACCGCGCGAGCCTGCCCCATGGATTTTGTCTGTTGATCCGACGCGACTGTAATCGCCAATACATCAAAAGGTTGGCGGTATTCGGCCAGTAGTTCGCCGTTCTTCCAGATGGAGTTCGAGAGTACAAAATCAACAAGTTTTCGTTTTTCGTCGGCCGGCTGATTCTCGAACAGCTCGTGCGCGCGGCGGGCTAGTTCCAGCAGCTTGATTCCTTCCTCAATGTAGCTCTGATTGGCGCTAACATGCGTTTCGATATTTCGCAAGATGCGCACCTGCTCGGTGCGCCATTCGGCGGATTGACGGTCGAAAAACTCAGCATCAATCCGGCCATCTAGCTTGTCCATGTACATCGCGTCGATCCGATCCTGAATGCGCTTGTGTTCCTTGCGGAGCCTTGTAATCGCCTCACCGTGAAACTTCTTCTCATCCCCACGGCTCGCCCGTAGGGCCTGAGATACCCAAGCCAGCACCTCTTGGCTGAAGCTAATGCGTTTCAGCAGTTCCGTAAACTTCTTTTCCAGCACCTCTTCTCGTGTGTATGGTTCCGGGCACTTCCCCTTGTAGCCTGTGCAGTGATAGTAGACATAGCGTCCCTTCTTGATCTCGCCCACCAGAGCGCAACCACAGTGGCCGCAACTGATCAGACCGCGGAATGCGAATTGATCTTTCACTCTAGCGCTGTGCGTCTTCCTCGATGCGCGCCCGTCGAAAATCAATTGGACCTGTTCCCAGAGTTCCCGTGACACGATCGGCTCATATGTGCCGTGATAGCTGACACCGTCGAAATCAAAATCGCCCGAATAGATTCGGTTCCGTAAGATCTTGTGAATCGTCGACTTTGGCACCGGATCACCGCTCTTTCGGTAGGCGAATCCGTCTGCGCATGCATTTTTTACCATTTCCTTAAGAGAATACTTTCCAGACGCGTACTGTTCGTATAGACGTTTGATGATGGGCGCCAAATTCGGATCAGGCACGATCGTGCGCTTGCCATCGGCGCCCAGAACATTGAGGAAACCTAAAGGAGCAAAGGACGGCCAGATGCCCTGTCGGGCTTTCTCTAGCATCCCTTTGCGGGTCTCTTCCGACAGATTGTCGATGTAATTCTTCGCCATCACGACTTTAATCCCATGCATGAATTTCTCGTTGGATCGAGAGTCTGGTGAAAGCACCACGTTCTCCTTGACGAAGTGGATCTCCAAGCCGAGCTCGTCGATTGTCACCCAGTCCCTGAAGTTCCGATAGAGACGATCAGTTTTCTCGACTATGAGGACACGGCAGGCACTGCTCTTCTTGAGAAACGAGATCATTTGGCCAAAGCCAATGCGGCCCGCCTTTTTAGCTGTTTCGACGTCCTCAAACTCCTGTGCGATCTTTAGTTTGTTGTGCAAGCCGTAGTCTCGAAGAAGGTTGAGCTGGGCGGGCATCGAAAAGCCCTCGCGCTCCTGGTCCTTAGAGGAAACGCGGGCATAAACGACAGCCAGTCGAGCATGGCCATCGTCGCCTGAGTTATGAATAAGTTTTTTTGGGGTCATAGTAAACCAATCATGTTGTCGATGCCTCAAGCTTAGAAGAAACCTTGGCTGGCGGCAATTCACCATGGTTGGATACGGCGTAGGGGCCCTCGTGGCATACTTGCTTTTGCGCGTCCCACTCCAGTAGTACTCGAAAAAAGCCGCTGAGATTCTCGGCGATCTGGCGCGCATCCTCTCGGCTCAGTTCGCGCCGCATCCGAGGTTGCCAGAACTTGATCGTCTCATCCAGAAATTTGTCCGAGGGCCGGTTCACGATTGCCTTTGTCAGCCGCCTCGGAATCTCGCCGATAACGAGCTTCGTCGAAATCTACACGCGGCGCTCCCATCCCAGGAGTCAGCTGCAGTTTAATGCGGCGAGTGCTCATACACCTATATCGTGATGGCTTCCGTTTACCGAAATTCCAAGCGGAAGCCGGGGCGGGTTTCGCTTGGCGATTTAGCCCTTGACCGGCGCGGGCGGTTTTGACGCCGGGAGCGGGGTGTTTCCTTCGGCCCACAGCGCGGCAAATTTCTTGATCCGAACTTGTTCTCTGCTGCCCCAGCGCTCGAATGCACTCCTGGCAGCTTGCGGTTTTATTCCATACTCGATGGCGATCTGTCCGTACGTTAGGTCAGGATTGTTTCGTTTGTCGTTCCAAATTGCCCAATCCCTGTGTGCCTTCTTCACGGGACGGTGCTTTTGAATTCTATAGAAGGCCTTCATTTCCCGTTTGATCCGAGCCAACTCGCGTCGCAACTCGCGATCAAACAGTTTCGGATCGGGGACGAGCTGAGTCCAACGCATTTCATCGAGTAATGGAGAAACGAAGTCTGGCATCTTTCTGCGGGTTAGAAATGGCAGGTAGCCGCACTCCATTACTATTGCAGCCACTTGCACTGGTACGGCTTCGCCGGGATCAGTTATGGCCGCAATGAAATGTTCGATTGATCCGTAGGCTGCAATCTTTTGTTCGATAGATTCGCGATCGATTGACATGAACAGCGCCCTACAGAGCGATTTCGGGATGGGTCAAAACCGAGCCCGAGGGCCGAAAGGCCATCCCGTAACAGAGAATCGACGGAAAGCGAACTCTCCTTTAGCCGTTCTCAATATGAGCGGACCCAGGCTATAGCTAGAGACAAACATCGGAAATCGTTTCAGCGCCGCTTATCGTCGCTGTCATCGGGGGGCTAGTTCCCCTGGACCGCGGGCCGCGTACGGTGGATATTATCAATCTAAAATATTTTCTGCAGCACATTTCTAGTTCCTGGATCTTCACAAAAGCTACTGTACTGTACTGTAAAAAAGAATTCGGATTTCTGCAGGCAGAAAGGGCTGCGCATTTGGGCGCCAGGCCTAAGCTCTGTACCCAGGGTTTTGGTTCCAGCGGACTCGTTGCCGCTGTCCGTCTTTGAAACGCCGTCCAACTGTAATCGCTGCACGGGTGTTCCCAGCAGGGTGGTTGCGCGGGTTGCAAGAAAGTTGCTGCAAAGATAACTTAATATAAATTAAACAAAGCGCCCGGAATTCGGGGCGACCACTGCTACTTTGCGATACAGAATGCAGTCGGCGATCGCTGCCGCACCAAAGAGCCGGAATCACGCGAGAAGCTCACTAGGTCCTTTAAGCAGGTCCAACGCATTCGAAGGCTTCGGAAGTCGATACGGCCGTGCACCATAGCTGGCCACCAAGGCTGTTGCGCACAACGGCGATCCGTCGGAACCATCAAAATGCAAAATTCGCTGAAAGACTCGTCACTTTCGCCGCGATAGGGGTTTTCGCGGCCAGATGGACTTCCACACAAAGAGGGCTTTCCTACTATTGGCGACGGTCCAAACTCGTCTGCAAACCAGATAGTACGGAGGTGCCGCACGAGGATCAGATGTTCATCATGATTGCAGCCAGCGCAGGCTTAGTTGTCTGATAGTTGTCCCTGTCTACGGTTGTCAGACATTAACGCTAACAGTAACGGTATAAATGCGACTGAAAATCATCGGCGACTGCCCGATACGAAAGCGTGCAGCAGAGAAGCCGGCCAGTCATGGAGTTTCCATCAACGACGCCGGTCCCGAGGGTATCTTCGGATAGGGAGCTCTCCAGCACGCGAGGACTGTGGCGCTCGCTGTTACAGCCCTGGTGTCAGTTTCAGCTTCGTCTTGCGCCGTGGGTGATCCCGGGGGGCTTGCCAGGAGACCATCTAATCGATCGCACAACCGATCTCTTGCGGCCTGTTGCAGGGGGGCTCTTAAAAGTTGCAGACAGTACTGTAATGTACAAGTAAAAATGTCTGTATCCGCTGGCGTTGGCGGATCATGCGACGTGCGGCCGCGCAGCCGGCAGCAATCAGACTTTCCCGCGAGTCGTCCGGGATATTGGAGATCCATGGGTCGGCCCCGGCTATGGAGAATCATCCACGACCTTGCGGCTTACCCGGCTGCTTCTAAAAATGCTCGTGCGGCCGTGCCAAAACCCCTATGCGAGTTTCGACACCATCCCAGGCACCAGCGGGCCCGGAATCACCGCAGAAGCCTTTTCAGGGCCCTATGAAGCAAATCGCAGCAGACTGCAACTCGGCTCGGACCTAATGACTGGTACGCTCACATCAGTGGCGTTGAATTCTACACAGCAGCGCGCAATTTTTGCAAGATCTGATTTTTCGTGCAGAAAGGCAACCCTTTTGGCCCAATCCACAGTGGAAGGATATTGATAAACGCTGAGCGACGACGCTGGAGCTATTTCCTGCAACGCCGCTGTTGCCAGCTTCCGAGTCGCTGACGCGGACAGAATATTGGGAGGGTTGTTCTACTCCTGGCGAAGGGCGCTCATTGGTTCAACGCGGCTCGCGCGGCGGGCCGGCACAAAACTCGCGAACAGGCCAGCAACCAACATTATGGGAACCATAATGGCGAAGATCGACAAGTCCGCAGGCCGTACTCCGGGCACGAGGTGCTGCAATAGACGCCCGGCCACGAAGGCCGCAACTATGCCGACGCCAACGCCAACGAGAATCATTCCAAGGCTCTGCCCGAGCACAAGTCGCATGATATCCCTAACGCTAGCCCCGAGCGCCATACGCACACCGATTTCCGGTACCCGACGGCTGGTCAGGTAAGCTAGGACACCATATAGCCCGATGCAAGCGAGCAGCAAGGCCAAACCTGCGAATATGCCGAACAAGAGCAAGAGGAAGCGCTGACGGGCGAGCGTACTGCTCACTATCTGCTCCATAGTACGGACATCATAGATAGCTTGATCGCGAGTCGCACCGCGCACCTGGCGCCGCACCGGTTTGACGATGCTCAGTGGCGAAATGGTGGTCCGAATGACCAGGGACTCCGCAGAGGACGTAAACCGTAAGAACGGGTCGGGTAATTGGGCAAACGGAAGGTAGATTTGCTCGCGCACCTTGGCTTGGTCATCGGCGCCAAGGCCTCGATGTCGCACGTGACCGACGACACCGACGACCCGCGCAGGTCCGAGAAATTGCACCCACAGCCGGTTGCCGACTGCGTCGCGTCCGCTAAAGGCTTGTTTCGCCAGCACATCATCAATGACGATGACAGGCTCGCTGCCGATTCGGTCCTGTTCGTTGAAGAAACGGCCTTGACGCAGTGGAATGCCCATGACCCGCAGATAGCCGGGGGTCACTACGTTCAGTAACGACATCGGCATCTGATTTACCGGAGGCGACGCCGGAGTCGTCCAGTAGCCGATTTCATCCGTATCGCCGCCCATGGGGATAATATCGGCGACGGCAACGGAATGGACACCGGGCACTTGGCGAACACGGTCGAGGATCTCCTGCCAGGCTACTCGCATGTGCGGGGGACTCGACAACGCGTCCGATGAGAGTGCGACTCGCGTGATCAGCACATTGTGGATGTCAATGCCTGGATCGACCGACGATAGACGCAGCAGCGTGCGCCCGAGCATTCCAGCGGCTATTAACAGCACGAGCGCGATCGCTATCTCCGACATCACAAAGCCGCTGTGAAGACGTCGCGAGTTGCCGGTCATAGTTCGCGCGCCGGCCCGAAGCGCCTGTTCGAGTTCGCTAGCAGGAGCGCGCAAGGCCGGTGCAAGCCCGAAGAGAAGGCCGCTCAAAAGGGAAGCTGCGAGTGCAAAGATAAGCACATGCCAATCCAGATGCACCTCGTCAACGCGCGGCAAAGTGCCTGGCCAGAACGTCACAAACGGGCGGACGCCAGCCGCTGCTAGCAAAATGCCGAGCACGCCACCCGATAACCCCAAGACGGCGCTCTCGGTCAGACATTGACGCACCAACCTGCCCCGGCCCGCTCCGAGTGCCACCCGCATGGCCAGCTCCCGCTCACGCGAAACGGCGCGCGCCAGCAACAGGCTCGCTACATTGACGCACGCAATCAGCAGCACCAGGCTAACAGAGCCTAGGAGCAACCAAAGGGTAAATCGGACGTCTCCGACAATCTCCTGACGCAGTGGCTCGGCCCCGACACTGTGCCCCGTATTGGACTTGGGATACTGTTCGGCAAGATGGCGGCCGATCAGCACCAGTTCGGCCCGAGCCTGGTCTAACGTTACTCCAGGCCGAAGGCGCGCGATAACCCGAATGCCAGGATGCATTTCGCGGTTCTGCATAGTGGGTGCGGTATTCTGCCCGAGCGGGGTAAAGACGTCCACATCTCCCGATAACCGAAACCCAGCGGGTGCAATGCCGGCGACTGTATAGGCTTTGCCATCGAAGACCAGGCGTGCGCCGACCGCCGCAGGGCTACCGTCATAGCGGGTCTGCCATAGCCGATGGCTGATGATGGCCGCCGGTGTACCGCCCGGACGGTCTTCATCTGGCAGGAAGGCGCGTCCACGCAGGAGCGGAATGCCAAGGACGGAAAACAGTTCGGCCGAGACTTGTCGGCCAGAAACGTACTCCGCTTCGCCGGGCTCGCTGACGATACCTCCTGCATTGTGCCAGGCCGCCATCGGCACTAGAGAACGGCTTTCGCGCTGACAGTCGAGAAAGTTGAAGTAGGCGAATGTCGCGTCGCTATACTTTTCGGTCTGCTCATGCAGGCTCACCAACCGCTCGGGTTCCGCATATGGCAGCGGCTTTAGGACTACGCCGTCGATGACGGTGAACATCACGGCCGTCGCTCCGATTCCGAGAGCCAACGTCGCTAGCGCGACTGCGGCAAACCCCGGCTTCTGCCGCAGCGTGCGTAGTGCGTAGCGCAAGTCTTGCCATAGATCCTCAAGCCAGCGTGTGCCGCGCGCATCCCGGCATTCCTCCTTCACCTGTTCGGGCACGCCCAAGGCGAGCCGGGCTTGTCTTCGAGCTTCCGCCGGCTGGTAGCCGCGCGCGATCAGATCGGACGTGTGTTGTTCCAGATGGAAGCGCAGTTCCTTTTCGAGTTGCTCGTCCAACTGCTGTCGGCGTAACAGACGATGCCACCAGGTCATCCCTCACCTCCTTCGGACATTCTGAGAATTAGACCGACGGCCTCCGCCGATTCCGCCGATCGCCGCCAATGCGCGGTTTCGGATTCGAGCTTTGCTCGCCCTTTCAGCGTCAGGCGATAGAACTTGGCCTCACGCCCAGACGCGGTCTCCTTCCATCCCGCAGCCAGAAGGCGCCGGATTTCGAGCCGGTGCAAACCGAGTAGAGCCAGCCCTGGAGAACCTGGACAACATCATGTGAGCCCGTTGGAGCCGTTGCACGATCGCGTATCGTTAGACGGGCAAGCGCCACAAACTTTCAAAGATCAACAGGTCCAGCGTACTTTTAGATAAGATCCGATTTTGCCCTCACTGCCTATACCTCGTCCTTCTACATATTAAGCAAATAATATGTAGAACGTCAAGGTATATGCCGGGCATGGCCGCGAGCTCACAGGGCGTCGCCAGAATGACGCCAAGCAGAGCCAGCGACAAATAGCTTAGGGATCGATCCTGCCCCCAGAAGTTTCAGCCTGGCTGGCAGAACGGAGTCCTGGCTGGGCACCGCGGAACAGATCCGCCCTAACGCCAAAGGTTGTTCTACCCTTGGCGACATGAACGAAGCCGCTGGCACGGCGGACGCCTGCGGCGTGCGTGGTAGTGGGCCTGTCGGCGCTCTCAGCGATAGCGTTGGTTACAGAGAAAGGAGATCTCTGTGACCACACTCATGCAGCGGATGCGA
>Ga0185299_10002991_pt1 | contig 23914 bp, 24 predicted proteins | sample PaiPotPPA55metaG_FD_128002 | JGI IMG/M metagenome (GOLD analysis project Ga0185299, IMG submission 128002) | Iron sulfur acid spring bacterial and archeal communities from Banff, Canada, to study Microbial Dark Matter (Phase II) - Paint Pots PPA... ... | reverse complement strand
AAATAATTCTCGGTGTGCTTCGAACCAGGCCACCGCCGGGGCGTCTGATAGCACCCTCAGGTGATGCTGGGCCCGCAGTCCGATGCCCGCTCGTGCCCCGAGACCGGCCGATGCCCCGAGACCGGCACGGGCCGGCATCGGGGCACCGGTCGCGGCGCGTGCGACAGTGTGTGCGCCGTTGTCCATCATTCGGTGCGCTTATTTCGGGGTGAGGCTGCCGCCGGCAAGCCTCGCGCAGGTGCCCTTCGGCAGAGTGACGAATTCCTTGCCGCCCGAATCCGCCTTGGCCTGCCCGGCACAGGCGTGCGCAGGGCCTGCGCAGTCGTTCTTGCCGGCCTTCACCACGCCGTAGCACTTTTCCATGTCGGCCTTGTCGGCGGCGAAACTGGGGCTGGCCGATAGGGCGGCGCCAAGGGTCAGCAGGCTGCTGATGGCGGTCACGGTTGCACTGGTCTTCTTCATCGATGCTCTCCTTAGGTTGAAACACAAGCAAACCCGGTATGCCCGATAAGACCGGCTTATTGTCGCAGTTATTGCGCATGGGTATAGGGGCACGCCAAGCGAAGGGCCGCTGCTGCATCAAGGCCAGGCATATAACGACCAGGCATGTACAGGTCGCGATTCGCTACAGCGGGTGTCATGTGTTTGCTTGTAGAATGGGGGTCCAACACTTACTGGATGTGCGGATGGTGCAGGATCGCTTGGATGGAAAAGCCGCGTTGATTTGCGGTTCAGTGGCTTACGACACGATTTTGCAGTTCCAGGACCGCTTCAAATCGCACATTCTTCCCGACAAGATTCATATCTTGAACGTGTCGTTCCTGGTTCCCGACATGCGCCGCGAGTTCGGCGGCTGCGCCGCGAACATCGCGTACAGCCTGAAGCTTCTCGGCGACCAGGGGGTACCCATGGCCACCGCAGGCCACGATTTCGCGCCTTACGCCAAGCGCATGGCCGCCCAGGGCATCCCCGTCGATCACATCAAGGTGGTGGATGATACGTTTACCGCTCAGGCCTTCATCACCACCGACTTGGACGACAATCAGATCACCGCTTTTCACCCAGGAGCAATGCAGCACGCGCACCTGAACCGGGTGTCGGACGCGGGACCCGGTATCGCGCTGGGGATCGTGGCTCCCGACGGCCGGCAGGCCATGATCGAACACGCGGCGCAATTCGCGGCTGCGAAGATTCCCTTCATTTTCGACCCCGGTCAGGGAATGCCCATGTTCGGCGGCGAGGAGCTCAAGACCTTCGTCGCTCAGGCCCGCTGGGTGGCGGTCAACGACTATGAGTGGGGTCTGCTGCAACAAAAGACCGGTTTCACGGTCTCTGATATCACGGCCCAAGTCGACGCCTTGGTGGTCACCCGGGGCGCGGAAGGGTCGGTCGTATACACTAAGGGTGGGACGTTGACGGTGCCCTGCGCCAAACCTAAGACCGTGGTCGATCCCACCGGTTGCGGGGATGCCTACCGCGCTGGTCTAATTCACGGCCTGCTGCATGGTCTGGATTGGGAAACCACCGGGCGGGTGGCGTCCTTGATGGGTGCGATCAAGATCGAGTCGCGCGGACCCCAGAACCATGAGTTTACCCGGGCGGAGTTCGGCCGCCGGTATCGAGACAATTTTGGCCAAACGCTTAAGGAATTCTACGAATGAGCAGAAGCTTCTCCTTTACCTCGGAATCGGTCTCCGAGGGTCACCCCGACAAGGTCGCCGACCAGATTTCGGACGCGGTGCTCGACGCCATTCTGGCCGCGGATCCGAAGGGCCGGGTCGCCTGCGAAACCATGGTCAAGACCGGCGTGGTGATCGTGGCCGGCGAAGTCACCACCAGCGCCTGGGTCGACGTGGAAGCCATCGTCCGTAAAACCGTGCTCGACATCGGCTACGACACCTCGGACATGGGATTCGACGGCGCCAGTTGCGGCGTGCTCAATATCATCGGCAAGCAGTCCCCCGACATTGCGCAAGGCGTCGACCGCAAGGACGAGCGCAAGCAGGGAGCGGGCGACCAGGGGCTGATGTTCGGCTACGCCACCAATGAGACCGACGTGCTCATGCCGGCGCCCATCACTCTCGCCCATCGCTTGGTGAAGCGCCAGGCCCAGGTGCGCAAGAGCGGCAAGCTGCCTTGGCTGCGGCCGGACGCCAAGAGCCAGGTGACCCTGCGCTACGAAAACGACAAGCCGGTGGGGTTGGAAGCGGTGGTCCTGTCGACTCAGCATGAGGACAGCATCAGCACCAAGCAATTGCGTGAAGCCGTCATCGAGGAGATCTTGAAGCCGGTGCTGCCGGGCAAATGGATCGATAAGAATACCAAGTACCATATCAATCCCACGGGGCGATTCGTCATCGGCGGTCCTGTCGGCGATTGCGGCCTTACGGGGCGCAAGATCATCGTGGACACTTACGGCGGTTTCGCGCGTCATGGCGGCGGTGCCTTCTCCGGCAAGGACCCGTCCAAGGTGGATCGTTCGGCAGCGTATGCCGCGCGCTACGTGGCGAAGAACATAGTCGCCGCGGGTCTCGCCGAGCGCTGCGAAGTGCAGCTCTCGTACGCCATTGGGGTGGCTGAACCCACCTCCATCATGGTCGAGACCTTCGGTACGGGGAAATTGCCCGACACGCGCCTGACGCAGCTGGTGCGCGCGCATTTCGATCTGACTCCCTTTGGCTTGCGCGAAATGCTGGATCTGGCGCGGCCGATCTATCAGAAGACGGCATCTTATGGGCACTTCGGCCGCAAGGAAGCGGAGTTCAGCTGGGAGCGCACCGACAAGGCGAGCACCCTTGCCGCCGAATTCAAAGCAACGCGCGCCGCTTAAAGCGCGCGCCTCACGGAGCATCGATCGATGAATGCAGCAATCAAGCAACCCCAGGATTTCCTGGTCAAGGATCTTAAGCTGGCGGATTGGGGCCGCAAGGAAATCAAGATCGCCGAAACGGAAATGCCGGGCCTCATGGCGATCCGGCACGAGTTCGCGGCGCAGCTGCCCCTGCGCGGCGCGCGCATCACGGGCTCCTTGCACATGACCATCCAAACGGCGGTGCTGATCGAAACCCTGAACGCCCTGGGCGCGCAGGTCCGCTGGGCGTCATGCAATATCTATTCGACCCAGGATCATGCGGCCGCGGCCATCGCCGCCGGCGGCACGCCGGTATTCGCGGTCAAGGGCGAGTCGCTTGCCGAATACTGGGATTACACGCATCGCATATTCGAGTGGCCCGACGGCGGCCATTCCAACATGATTCTGGACGACGGCGGCGACGCGACTCTGCTGCTGCATCTCGGCGCCAAGGCTGAGAAGGACGCATCACTGATCGCGCGTCCCGGCAACGAAGAAGAGGAATGCCTGTTCGCCGCGATCAAGGCCAAGCTCAACGTGGATCCCAAGTGGTATTCGACGCGAATTGCCAAGATCAAGGGTGTCACCGAGGAAACCACCACCGGGGTCAAGCGCCTCTATCAGATGGCGAAGGAGGGCAGGCTCGCCTTCCCGGCATTCAACGTCAACGATTCGGTCACCAAGTCCAAATTCGACAATCTGTACGGCTGCCGCGAATCCTTGGTGGACGCCATCAAGCGCGCCACCGATGTGATGATCGCCGGCAAGGTCGCGGTGGTGTGCGGCTACGGCGATGTGGGCAAGGGTTCGGCGCAGGCGTTGCGCGCCCTGTCGGCGCAGGTGTGGGTCACCGAGATCGATCCAATCTGCGCGCTACAGGCATCGATGGAAGGCTACCGGGTCGTCACCATGGACTATGCCGCGGACAAGGCCGACATATTCGTCTCGGCCACCGGCAATTTTCATGTCATCACCCACGATCACATGAAGCGCATGAAGGACCAGGCCATCGTGTGCAACATCGGGCATTTCGACAACGAAATCGAAGTGGCGGCGCTGCGGCAACACGCCTGGGACAACATCAAGCCCCAGGTCGATCACGTGATATTCCCCGACGGCAAGCGGATCATTCTGCTCGCCGAGGGCCGCTTGGTGAACCTGGGCTGCGGCACGGGACACCCCTCGTACGTGATGAGCTCTTCGTTCGCGAACCAGGTGCTGGCGCAGATCGAACTTTTCGCCAACACCCAGAAATACCCCGTCGGCGTGTACGTGCTGCCGAAGCATCTCGATGAGAAAGTGGCTCGCTTGCAGCTCTCCAAGCTCGGCGCGCAGCTGACGGAATTGACGGACGTGCAGGCAAGGTACATTGGGGTAGAGAAACAAGGTCCGTACAAGGTCGATCAGTACCGGTACTAAAATTTGGCAGGGCCCATGATGGATAAGAAATCGAGTTCCAAGGTGTACGCCGATGCGGCGTCCGCGTTGCACGGGGTGGTCAAGGAGGGGATGACCTTGATGTGCGGCGGCTTCGGCGCCTGCGGTATCCCGGAGAACCTGATCGATGCCTTGCATGCGTCGCGCATCGGTAATCTCACCGTCGTCTCCAACAATGCGGGCCTCGACGGAGTCGGTTTGGGGCTGCTGCTGCAAACCCGTCAGATTCGCAAAATGATTTCGTCGTATGTGGGCGAGAACAAGGAATTCGAGCGGCAGTATCTCGCGGGCGAACTGGAGCTCGAGTTCAACCCGCAGGGCACTCTGGCGGAGCGCATACGCGCCGGCGGCGCGGGCATTTACGGCTTCTACACGAAAGTGGGCGCGGGCACGCTCGTCGCCGAAGGCAAGGAAACGCGGATCGTGGACGGTGAGACCTATGTGCTCGAGAAGGGACTCACGGCCGACGTGTCGCTGGTCAAGGCATGGAAGGGCGATACCGAGGGCAACCTCATCTATCGCAAGACCGCGCGCAATTTCAATCCCAACATGGCCACCGCCGCCCACGTCACCCTCGCGGAGGTGGAGGAGTTGGTTGAGCCCGGAACCCTCGATCCGGACTGCATCCATACACCGGGTATTTTCGTGCAGCGCATTATCCGGGGCGCGCGCTACACGAAGTTGATCGAGAAGCGAACGGTGCGTAAGCGAGGGGAGAATTCAAATGCCGTGGTCGCGTGAAGATTTGGCCGCGCGCGCGGCGCGGGAGCTCTCCGACGGCTTTTACGTGAATCTCGGCATCGGTATTCCGACCCTGGTGGCCAACTACATTCCACCCGGAATGAAGGTGGTGCTGCAGTCGGAGAACGGCATGCTCGGCACGGGACCCTTCCCTTTCGAAGGCGAAGAAGATGCCGACTTGATCAATGCCGGCAAGCAGACGGTCACGGCGCTGCCGATGACGTCGTACTTTTCCTCCGCCGACAGCTTCGCCATGATTCGCGGCGGACACATCGATCTCGCGATACTCGGCGCCATGGAAGTCGCGGAAAACGGCGATCTCGCCAATTGGATGATTCCCGGGAAAATGGTGAAGGGCATGGGCGGCGCCATGGATCTGGTCGCCGGGGTCAAGCGCGTGGTGGTGGTCATGGATCACACCTCGAAGGACGGCGATCCCAAGTTCAAGGCGCGCTGCGAATTGCCGCTGACCGGAACCAATGTCGTCGACATGCTGATCACCGATCTCGCGGTGTTCTCGCGGCCCACCCGCAAGGATTCATTCAAGCTCATCGAGGTCGCGCCCGGCGTGACGGCCGACGAAGTTCGCCGCAAGACTCCCGCGAAATACTCAGGGTAATGTCCGCGCTGGACTATTTGCAGAGGCTCGAGGCGGAGAGCATTCACATTTTTCGCGAAGTGGTCGCGGAGTGCGAAAAGCCGGTGCTGCTCTATTCGGTGGGCAAGGACAGCTCGGTGATGCTGCATCTCGCACGCAAGGCCTTTGCGCCTGCGAAACCGCCGTTTCCGCTGCTGCAGATCGCATCGGGGTGGGATTTTCGGGAAATGCTGGAATTCCGCGACGCCACCGCCAAGAAATTCGGCCTGGAACTCTTGGTGCACACCAATGAGGAGGGCGTGCGCGCCGGTGTCCTGCCATGGACTCACGGCGCCGCGTATTCCGACATCATGCTCACCCAGGCGCTGCGCCAGGCTCTGGACAAGTACGGCTTCGACGCGGCCTTCGGCGGCGGCCGCCGCGACGAAGAAAAGAGCCGCGCCAAGGAGCGCGTGTTCTCGTTTCGTTCATCGCAGCATCGCTGGGACCCCAAGAACCAGCGTCCCGAGCTCTGGTCGCTGTACAACGCGCGCAAGAATCGCGGCGAAAGCATCCGTGTGTTCCCCCTCTCGAACTGGACCGAGCTGGACGTGTGGCAGTACATCCATGTGCAGAAGGTCCCCATCGTGCCGCTGTATCTGGCCAAGCCCCGGCCGGTGGTGCGGCGCGACGGCCGGCTGATCATGGTCGACGACGATCGGCTGCCCCTGGCCGCGACCGACCGCGTGGAGACGCTGCAGGTGCGCTTCCGCACTCTCGGCGACTATCCGCTGACCGGCGCCACCCTCAGCACCGCCCAGGATGTGCCCGCGGTGATCGGCGAAATGCTGTCGACCAAGACTTCGGAGCGCGAGGGACGCGGCGTCGACAAGGACGGGGCGGCCTCGATGGAGAAGAGAAAGCAGGAGGGCTACTTTTGATGACCACGGGCGCTGAGGCAAGCGAAGGCGCGGTGAACATCGAGGAGTATCTCGAACGCCATCAGCGCAAGGGGTTGCTGCGCTTCATCACCTGCGGTTCGGTGGACGACGGCAAGTCCTCGTTGATCGGGCGCCTGCTGTACGAGTCGAAAATGATATTCGAGGACCAGTTCGCTGTCCTGCGCGATGATTCGAAGAAAGTCGGCACCCGCGGCGGCGAAGTCGATTTCGCGCTGCTGGTCGACGGACTCGCCGCGGAGCGGGAACAGGGCATCACCATCGACGTCGCCTACCGATTCTTCACCACGGAGAAGCGCAAATTCATCGTGGCCGACACGCCCGGCCACGAGCAGTACACGCGCAATATGGTCACGGGTGCGTCGACGGCGGATCTCGCCGTGATATTGATCGACGCGCGCAAGGGGGTGCTCACGCAGACGCGGCGGCATAGCTATCTCGCCGCGTTGCTGGGGATTCGCCACATCGTGGTGGCGGTGAACAAGATGGACTTGGTGGACTATTCGCAGGAGACATTCGCCAAAATCGAGCGCGACTATCGCGAGTTCGCGGGTCAAATCAAGCTCGACGCCATCACTTGCATCCCGGTTTCCGCCGTTGCCGGCGACAATGTCACCACGCGCAGCGGCCGCACACCCTGGTACCGAGGTCCCAGCCTGCTGGAACATCTCGAAACCGTCGCCCTACCCGATCCCGCGGACAGCGGGGCATTTCGCATGCCGGTGCAATGGGTCAATCGTCCGAATGCGGAGTTCCGCGGTTTCGCCGGACTCATCGCCAGCGGTGTGGTACGCCGCGGCGATCCGCTTCGGGTACTGCCGTCGGGACGCACCAGCACCGTGGCTCGAGTGTTCACGGCCGAGGGCGAGTCTTCCGTCGGCGTCGCCGGCCAGTCCGTGACCCTGACGCTCGCCGATGAGGTCGACGTGAGCCGGGGGGATGTGCTCAGCGCGGCGGATGCGCCGCCGGCGGTCGCCAATCAGTTCGAGGCCACCATCATCTGGATGCACGATGAGCCCTTGCTGCAGGGCCGCGCCTATCTGCTCAAACTCGGCACCAAGACGGTGACGGCGACGGTGGCACCGATCAAGTATCGCGTCAACGTCAATACCATGGAGCACCTCGCGGCGAAGAAGCTGGACCTCAACGACATCGGCGTTTGCGGACTCGAGGTGAACAGCGCCATCGCCTTCGAACCCTACCGGGACAGCCGGGTCCTCGGCGGTTTCATTCTGATCGATCGGCTCACCAACAATACCGTGGGCGCGGGACTTCTACACTTTGCGCTGCGCCGTTCGCAAAACGTGCACTGGCAGGCGCTGGACGTGAACAAGCTCGCGCGCGCGCAGTTGAGCCATCAGAAGCCGTGCATTCTCTGGTTCACCGGACTGTCGGGTGCCGGCAAGTCGACGATCGCCAACCTGGTCGAAAAGCAGCTGCATGCCGACGGCCGCCAGACGTACTTGCTGGATGGCGACAATGTGCGTCACGGGCTCAACAAGGACTTAGGATTTACCAACGAGGATCGAGTCGAGAACATTCGGCGCGTCGCCGAGGTGGCGCGCCTGATGGTCGATGCCGGGCTCATCGTCATGGTGTCCTTCATTTCGCCGTTTCGCTCGGAACGGCGCATGGCCCGCGGCCTGGTCGAGGCGGGCGAGTTCATCGAGGTATTCGTCGATACGCCCTTGAACTTGGCCGAGGCGCGCGATGCAAAAGGACTCTACAAGAAGGCGCGCCGCGGCGAATTGAAGAATTTTACCGGCATCGATTCACCGTACGAGGCACCCGAAAATCCGGAAATCCGCTTGGATACCGCCCAGTTGGCGCCGGAAGCGGCGGCTTCGCGCGTGATCGAGCATTTGCGCGAAGCCGGCATCATCGATGTCGATCTGACTTGGGAAATTTAAAACCTTCGGCTGAACACTAGACAGCGGCTCGCAGTGCCGCCCGTCGCGTCTGTTCGTCGCGCACATCGGCATCGGTGAGCCCGGTATTGGCCGCAATGATCTCCACCAGCCGATGCGCGGGGTCGCGCGGCAGCGTTACCTCGTGAATGCGCTCCCAAATGCGGATCCGTTCCTCCGCAGTCTTTAAGCGAGAGCATTGCTCCGCGAGGTCAGTGCGGCGGCGCTCCGCGGCTTCGGCTTGCTGATGCACTAGGCGTGCCCGGAAATCCATCATCGGATCTTCGCCGGACGGAACTGAGGGTCGCCCCAAACTGGGGCCTGGCTTGTATTGATTCACGCGAGTCTCCTGACGGGTTAGCCCGTCAAGGTATCACTGTCCAGCCCTAAGCGGTTCGCTTTCCGCGCTTCGGCCAGCGCTGAATATAGGCGGCCTGTTCCGCGGTCTGCGGCACTTTGGGCCAGCTTTTGGCGCGCTCGCTTTGCAGCCATAGCTGGTTCAGGCGTTTGATCGCCGTCTTGCCATCCCCGTCCTCCTCCGCCAGATAGCAGCCCATGACGAGGCCGGTACGGCCGATACCGGCGCGACAGTGCACGTACACGCCGCGGCCCGCCGCCAGTGCCGCGCGGATGTCGGTCAAGAGCTTCTGCACTTGCACACCGTCGCTGGGAACACTGCAATCAGCTATTGCGCTGCGTAGGTACTTGATGTGGAAGGGCAATAGATGCCGATAGGCCGGCAATTCGCCCTCTTCCGTGAGATCGACGAAGTAATCGATGCCGGCGTCGCGCACCCGCGCCAGCCTGGCGCGAGAGTCTGTAAAGTCGGCGCCGCCGGGGTACTCGCCCGCCAGCAAGCGACCGGGAATCACCCAATAGCTGTTGGGCAGCGGTCGGTCCATACGCAATGTTAGCAGCGATTCAGAGTGAAGAAGCGCCGGTCGCGGTGCGGCGAGGCGCCGGCTTAGATCGTCTTGACTGCGACGTTCGAATCGGGGCTGTCGATACCCGCGCCGTTATACGCGACCACTGTGAAATAATAGGTCCCCGGGGCCAACCCTTGAACGACATAGCTGGTCGCCGCCGCGCCGCTGAGATCGATCCTCTGGCTGGGATTGCTCTCGTTCGTTCCGTAGTAGATGTGATAACCCGCAAGATCCGTGATCGGGCTTCCATCGGTGTTATGCGTCGGCTGTGTCCAGGATAGTGTGGCTGCACCCGTGGTGGGCGGCGGCGAACTCGCGACAGCGGCTTTCACTTGAATGGTAAACGGCGCGAGATAAGCGCGGCTGCTGCCATCGGTCGCGGCAATGGCAATACTTCCCGTCGTGCCCACCTGGCCCGCCGAGGGCGTGCCGCTCAATGCACCGGTGGTCGTGCTGAAACTCGCCCAGGCCGGCTGGCCCGTGATCGAAAAAATGACGGTACCAGTGCTTGCAGACACGGTAGGTTTGAAGGAGTACGCGCTGCCTGCGGCGACGCTGGCGGCCGGAGTTCCCGCGATGCTGAGCGCCGTGGCGGGGGGCGTCGGCGACGGTGTGCTCGGTGGCGTGGTCGGCGGCGTTGGGACCGTGCCGGTGGGACTCGAACTGCTGGGCGAGCTGGCGGTGACCTGAGCTCCCGAGCCCGAGCAGCCGTCTAAAAGCATCGCAATGACGACCAATCCCGCCAGGCGAGGCAGCGTCGCCAATTGTAGTATTCGATCCATAGGTTCACCTCTCGCCACGCAAAGAATCTAATGGCGCATCCCCGATGCGCGCAATATGTCGTGGATTAGGGACGGTGAGCCATGTGCATGGTCTTAGGGAACACCTTACATAATGGGGAATCCATCGCGGCCAAGCGGTTGCTCGTGCACCTAGAGTGGATCACCCGAAGGATATTTAGGCGGCAGCCCGAGTCGCGCCGAGGTAATATAGCCGCCGTGGTTATTCCCAACTCCTTGAAAGTGCGGGTCTTCCTTGCTCGATTGATGCTGGGGCTGTCCGCGCTTGCGATGCTGCCGCCTCAAGCACTGGCCGCCGATCCGATCCCCGCGGCGGCGCTATCCGCGGCGCCGATTCCTGCCGACTATCGCATCGGTCCCGGCGACACCTTGAAGGTCTCCGTCTTTCAGAACGATGAACTCACCGCCACGCTTCCCGTGCGCCCGGACGGCAAGATCTCCACCCCGCTGGTAGAAGACATGGTCGCAGTCGGCAAGACTCCGTCGCAGCTGGCCCGCGACATCGAAAAGTCCTTGTCCGAATACATCAAGTCGCCGAAGGTCAGCGTCGTCGTCACCATTGCGCTCAGCGTCTACAGCCAGGTCAAGGTAATAGGACAGGTGAAAACCCCGCAGTCCCTGCCGTATAGAGATGGCATGACGGTGTTGGATGCGGTGCTTGCGGTGGGCGGATTGAGCCAATTTGCGGCGGGAAATCGCGCCCGTCTGGTGCGTACCGAGAACGGCAAGCAGACCGAAATCAAGGTGAAGCTGGACGCTCTGCTGAACGACGGCGACATGAAGCAAAACCTGGCACTCAAGCCAAGCGATGTGCTGGTGGTGCCGGAAACCCGATTCTGAGCCCTCAGGTCTAGTCATGAAACAGGAATTGGACCGAGTTCTGGAAGAAGTGCGCAGCGCCTGGCGCTTTCGATGGTTGGCGCTGGCTGCCGCTTCCGTGGCATCGGTGATTGGCTGGTGCATCGTGTTTACCCTTCCGGATCGATATGCGGCCGATGCACGCGTTTTCGTGGACACACGCACGGCGCTGAAGCCGGCGTTGCAGGGATTGACCACCGATCAGAATGTCGAAGCGCAAATCAACTACGTGCGTCAGTCGTTGCTGGAAGGCCCGCAATTGGAAAAGATCGCCGAGCAAACGGGTCTGCTGCCGGCACCCATCACGGACGAGCGCACCCGCACCAGAATCCTCGACACGTTGAGCAACCGAATCGCCCTCACCATGTCCAGTGCGGGCAGTCAGGGCGACGAGCGCAGCACGGCCGGAACCATTTACGGCTTCCACTACACGGACGGCAGCCGGGATCGCGCCTTGCGCGTGGTCGAGACCCTCCTGACCACCTTCGTGGAGCAAGTCTTGGGCGGAAAACGCGAGGGTTCGGAACACGCGCAGAAGTTTCTGGAGACGCAGATCAAGGATTATGAGCAGCGCTTGAGCTCGGCGGAGGATCGTCTGGCCGCGTTCAAAAAGAAGAATGTGGGCCTGATGCCGAGCGAGCAGGGCGGCTATTTCACGCAATTGCAGCACGAGGTCGATGCAGCGAAGAAAGCCGACACCGATCTGTCGATCGCTTTGAGCCGCCGTGACGAGCTCGCCAGGCAGTTGCATAGCGATGCGGCCGTATCGGCAGCGGGGAGTTCGGCTCCCATGCTCGGCGGCCGAGGTTTGAGCGGAGGCAGCAATACCCTCGGCCGCATACAAGAGGCGCAGGCGAGGCTGGACGAGCTGCTGCTCAAATTCACCGACAAGCATCCGGATGTGATTGCGGCTCGCGCGACCCTTGCTGAATTGAAGCAGCGGCGCGTGGTGGAACTCGAGAGCCTGCGGCGCGGGGACGCGAGCGCGGTCGCGTCGAGCGGCGCCGGCAACAACCCCGTGTATCAAAACATCCAGCTCGAGCTCAACAAGGAAGACGTCGAGATTGCTGCGTTACGGCGCGAATCGGCGCAGCACCAGAGCAACGTCGCCGAGCTGCGGCAGCGTTTGAATAGCGCGCCCCAGGTGGAGGCAGAATTTCAGCAGCTCAACCGCGACTACGATGTCAACAAGGCGCAGTACACCGCCTTGCTCGAGAGCTACCAGAAGGCACGCCTGGGCGAACGGGCGGATAACGCCGGATCGGTTCGATTTGAAGTCGTGCTGCCGCCCACCGCACCGGTCACACCGGTATGGCCGAGGCGCACGACGCTGCTCGCCGGCATATGGGTAGCCGCCATGCTCCTGGGCGGCGCCGTGGCTTACGGGCTGCATCTATTGAAACCCATCGTGAGCTCAGTGACTGCCGTGAGTCAGTTGACCCACTTTCCCGTCCTCGGCGAGGTCGGTGTGGCGTTTCCGAGCAGGCAACGGCGGGAATTTCGCCGCGACATGTGGCGATTCTCGGCAGCGATGGCCTGCCTGGTGGTGGCTTTGGCGGTCGCATTCGCCTTGAACTGGGCGGGTGCCAGACTGACCGTTCAAGCGATTCGCTCCCTGGTGAATACATGAGTCTGGTCGAACAGGCGATTGCTCGGATGAGGAATCAGGCGCGCGCCGCCGCGCCCAAGGCTACGGATGCGGTATCGAAGCCGGCGGCCGTCGCGCCGCCGCTGATCGTCGATCAGGTGCCCGATCCGGCGGCGAAGCCCGCCAAACGAATGACGCTGAGCATGGAGGCCTTGCGCGCACGCGGATATCTGCCGGAAGCAAGTCAAGACCGGCAGTTCGCCGACCACTATCGCCGGATCAAGCGCACGCTCGTCGACAAGGCCATGTCGGGCGTCACCGCCGTCGGAGAGCCGCGCGTCATCATGATCACGAGCGCGCTGCCCGGCGACGGGAAGACCTTTACCAGCATCAATCTCGCGCTCAGCATGGCGCTCGAGCGCGATGTATCCGTGCTGCTCATGGACTGCGATATAGCAAGACGGCACGTCAGTGAAATCCTTGGACTGAGGGAAGCGAGCGGCCTCTTGGATGCGCTGGTCGACGAATCGGTTGACGTGGATTCGCTGGTGATTCAAACGAATTTGCGCGGTCTGTCCATCCTGCCGGCCGGAAGGCGGTTTGAGGCGACGCCGGAACTGTTGAGCAGCAATCGCATGCGGCAAATCGTCGCAAGCCTTTGCAATCGCAACCCGCGCCGGATCTTGCTGCTGGATTCGCCGCCCCTGCTCATCACCAACGAAGGGCGCACGTTGGTCAAGGTCGCGGGCCAGATCGTGCTGGTGATCCGCGCAGGACACACGCCGCGGCATGCGGTGCAGGACTCGATGGGATTGTTCGATGCCCAGCAAACGGGCGGCATCATCCTCAATCAGGTCGACGTGAGCCCGGTCGAAGGGTACTACGGGTACGGATCGTACGGGACGGATCGCGATGCGACTTAGATCGCGTACGCCGCATCTATCGATCGCAGCCGTCTCACTTCTCGCATTGGTCTCTGGTTCCAGGGCACAAACATTGACCTCTGGAGCCGCTTCCAAAACGGAGACCTCCGGGGTTGGTTCAAAAGGGGAAACATTGGCCTACGGCGCCGATGTGGGTGTCGGCGAAACAGATAACGTAACCCTCGTTTCCACGGACAAAGTCAGCCAGACCATGGCGGTGGCAGACGCCGATTTCGACTACAAGAAGATAAGCCGGCGGCTGGATGTGGATGCAAAGGGCAATTTCACGTACTTGGATTACTTGCAAGGTGCCTACGGCAGCCAATTGCTCGGCCGCTTCGACGGCATAGCTCACGTGGCGATCATCCCGGAGCGGATTGTCTGGGTGCTGCAGGACGATTTCGGGCAAGGAGCGCTCGATCCCTTCACGCCGGTGACGCCGACCAATCTCGAGAACATCAATTATGTGAGCACGGGTCCGGACCTGGCCTGGCACTTCGGCGCGAACAGCTACGTGAACGTGAGTGCGCGCTATGCCCGTGCGCAGTATTCGACCAGTCCGTTCAACAGCAATCGGGCGCTGGGAAACGTTGCCTGGGGACTGCAGCTATCGGCGCGGTCTAGTGTATCGCTGAACGCCGATACCGAACGCGTGATGTTCCAAAATACGGTGCTCAACAGCGATTTTGATCGCAACAGCGGCTTCGCACGCTATGAAGTGCGCGGCTTCCGCACCGACTTATCCGCGGATCTTGGCGCCACCACCATCCGGCAGAACGCCGGTTCGACCACGGGCGGTCTCGCCAAGGTAGAACTGTCTCGCAAGTTGTCGGCGGCAGCCAAGTTGACAGTGTCGGCCGGCCGCGAGTTGACTGACGGCAGCAGCAGCTTCAGTAGCCTTCAAGGCGGAGCGATCGGCGTGGTGGGAACCGCGCCGGCTGCGCAGACTTCCAATAACTATACGAGCAACTATGCTTCAGCCGGGTGGAGCTATCAGCGCAACCGCACGACGATCAGCTTGAGCGGACGCTGGGAAAAGGACCTTTATGGCCGCGACCCCCAGTTCGACTACACTCGCAGTGGGGCTGAGTTCCGAGTGGAGCGAAGATTGACGCGCGCGCTCGCCGCCGAAGTTCTGGGTCGATACTACAAAACCGACTATGTCCACGGCCTCGCCGCGTCTCAAATCGGTACGTCTAGTTTCGACGAAGAGTCCGTCGCCGCTGCGCTGACCTGGCGACACGGCCGCGGCCTCGAGGTCAAATTGCGGTGCGAGCACAGCTCCCGCATGACCACGGGTATCTACGGATACCGGGAGAATCGAGCTTTTTTAACAGTCGGGTACCGGCCGAGCACCCGTCGACCTGAAAGTGACCCAGGCGCATAGAGCGCCCGGGTAATCCAGGGTCTAGGCTTCAGTCTTTAGAGTTTATTCTGCGACGGCCGCGCAATACGGCCAAGCCACCCGCCAACATCGTGAAACCCGCGAATGCCGACGCCGGATCGATTTCGGGAGCCTTGACCGGTTTCGGACGTTCGGACGGCTCACAGTCGAAAGTGAACCAGAACCAATGGATGCACTTGTCGTGACCGAAGTCTCCCTTGTCGTGACCGAAGTCTCCCTCTGAGGCTGACGCCACGCCTGCCATGGCCATTAATACAAGCGCCAAACTGAATTTTCGAACCACGGTGAAGTCCTCGAGCTAAAGCGGAACAGGGCGGAAGCGCTCAAATGGTAGTGGGACCGTCGCTGAATGGCAACAGGCCACTGTGGAAGCGCGACTTGAGAATAACTTTTGAAGGCAATAAGTTAAATCACGCGTGTGCAGAGGCTCACCAGAGCTGCCATTGATTCCACCCCAGAACGCCGGCAGCAATCAGTGCATTGGTCGTGGCGTGAGCGGCGATAGCTTCGCCGATGCGGCCGCGGCGCACGAGGATCAGGCCGTATGCCAGGCCCGCGACGATGCCGGGCAACCAGAGCGCGCCATGCGCAAGCCCGAATACGGCCGCGGTTACGATCAAAGCGAGCCAACCAACGGAATGGAAGGGAACCGACTCGAAGTCCGCGTTGACCAATCGCCGCATGAGATAACCGCGATAGGCGAGTTCCTCGGCGATCGGTACGATGAGAATGGAACCCGCGATTCGGCTCACGATCCAAAATCCGCGCAGCGCGGCCGGCACCATCGCCAGTTTTTCGGGGATCGCCTTTTCCGGCAGCAGAAAATGCGCTGCGACCATCCATATCAGAAACACGAGGACACCCACCGCGGGCCCGCGCCAACTCCAGTGCCAATCGAGAGCCGCCAACTTCCTTCGATATAAGACTAGTGCGCAAAGACCCGCCATCAAGCGCAACGGATATAAAATCTCAAAGCCGCTCGATGCCGCTTGAGATACCGCACCGGCCGCAAGTATTGCGAGCAGGGGCACCAAGTAGGCGGCTGTGGGGTTGTCGGCTGCCGCCGGCGCCTCGGGTTTGGCAGCAGTGTGATTGAACCAGGAGCTGCGGCGGCTGACGAAGGCCAGTCCGCATGCCACCGAATTGAACGCAATCCAGCCGGCCTGTGAATGGAAGCCGTACGCCGCGACGCCGGAGAATCCTGCATATCCGATGAGCATGAGAGCTGCGATTCGCAGGACATTGAGCGCAAACATCGCCGCCAGCCCGGCGGGAATCAGCAGCAGAGCACGCGGGAAAATGTATTCCCTTCGAAAGTACAGAAGCCAGGCGACTGTGAACACCAGCATCAAGCCCATGCCCTCGAGACCCGAACAAACCTCGGTGATCTCAACTGCAAAGCGATCGGTGGCGAGCACGCGCGTGGAAGCGTCTGCCGTGAGCGTCGGTATGACGGGTAAGAGGATGCGCCGCACTAGATTGAAAGTCAGGCCGGCCGTCGGCGCCCACAGACGTTCACTCCACTGCCAGGCGCCGATGCCGAGCAAGGCGACAGACGCCGCATAGAGCCAGGTGCCGCCGAGCGCGCGGCCGGCGTCGCGCCAGAGCGGCCAGGGCATCATTGCCAAACTTGCTGCAAGCACGGCTGACGTGCCGAAGATGGCCCAGAGCGCAAGTATCGCTGAAAATGGCAGCGGAGCGGCGCCGTCACGGTACAGCAGATAAGTCAAGGGCACCAAAATGGCGATGAACAAGACATGTGCGAGAACCCATCCCAGACCCACGCGTGCGCTGCGAACGTACGAATCAACCGACTTCAACCCGGGTGCCGCTCGCACAAATCCGAAGACCAGGACGGCCGCTGCAAAAGCAACGGCAACGCGGAATCCCCAGTGTTGCGCGGCGCGCACGACGGCGCCGAGACCCTGCGCCGTCTGCGCACGATGAAAGTCCACGAAATTGCCCAGGAAGACCTTTTCAAGGAAAAATAGGGCAGCCAGGATTGCGACACGCGGCGCCAGGCCAAGCTGTAATGTGAGAATGCTCGTCCCTGGAGTTGATGATTGCGCCACTCGCGGATTGTAGGGTCATATCTAGAATGCGGTCGATCTTCTCGTTCCAGTCGAACAGAAGTTCCACGCGCTTCCGACCGGCCTGCGACATTGGCGCCGGGGCGGCCGAATCGATATATTGGCTACTTCAAGGGAGATTCCGATTTTCGAAGGCGAAACGCATGGTTTTTTTTGGGTTTGCCGGGCGCCCGTCCGTTACAAGTTGAGCGCTCATTTAGTTTACGGTGACCGTATGAATACCGCGCGGCGGCGAGCGCCGTGACGACCTTTGGAGTGGTGGTTATCGGTCGCAACGAGGGCGATCGATTGAAGCGCTGCCTGGACTCGGTTCGAAGCTCCCCCAATCGCGTCGTCTACGTCGATTCCGGTTCCGCCGACGACTCTATTGCAGTCGCACGGGCGTGCGCGGCGACCGTCGTCGAACTCGATCTTCACACGCCGTTCACGGCAGCAAGGGCCCGTAACGAGGGTTTTCAAAAGCTGATTCAAATGCAGCCGGCGCTGGACTATGTATTCTTTGTCGACGGCGACTGTGAAGTGGTTCCGGGTTGGCTGGAAAAGTCCCGGCAATTTCTGGATCATCATAGCGACGTGGCGGTTGTTTCGGGTCTTCGCCGCGAGCGCTTTCCGGAGAAATCGATCTATAACTTATTGATCGATATCGAGTGGCGCGAATATCCCTTCGGAGACGTGAAGATGTGCGGCGGCGATGCGCTGATACGGATTAGCGCGTTTCGCCAGGTGAAAGGCTACCGGGCAGAACTGATCTGCGGTGAAGAGCCGGAGATGTGCGTTCGTCTCCGCCAGGCAGGTTGGCGCATCTGGCGACTGCATGAGCCCATGACTCTGCACGATGCCGCGATGTACCGCTTCGGCCAGTGGTGGAAGCGGGGAGTCCGGGGAGGGTATGCCTTTGCCCTAGGGGCGTCGGTTCGCCACGAATTGCCTGAGCGGCGTTCCGTCTTTGAATCGTTGCGCGTGTGGATCTGGGCGCTGGGCATTCCCCTGGCTACGGTGACCCTAGGGGTCGCGTTGAGTTGGTGGAGTCTATTGTTGCTCGCGATCTACCCTCTGCAAGTGGTTCGTCTGGCGCGGCTCAGCAAGCAGTCCAAGCGAGAGAATTGGTGGAGGGGTGCGGCACTGGTGCTGGGCAAATTCCCGGAAATGGTTGGCCAGATCAAATTTCTCGTGGACCGAATCCGAGGCGCGCAATCCGGACTGATTGAATACAAGTAATGGGTAGAAAGCCTATCTCAGGCTCGTGGCGATAGGCGCCGTTTTCTTAGTCGCGGTGTTTCCGGGGACCGGGACTTCCCAACCGATCCCGGGTATGGGGGCCGATCGCCGCACGCGCAATTCAATTCGCCACAGCAATAAAAAGATTCGTGGGCCGCGAACGAGATACCGCTTCCAAAGCCTTCGCGGGTTTTTTGAAAGGCGATACAGCCATTCGAGTCCGCCCTCCTGCATCCATAGCGGCGCGCGCCTTTCGATGCCCGTGAGGAAGTTGATGGCGGCGCCGACGCAGAGAGCGAGTCCGCGCGCGATGCCTCGCTCCTTGAGCTTCTGCGCAATGATTTCTTGTTGGGGCGATCCGATCGCGAGGAAGCAAAATCTGAACGGACTCGCCGCCTCAATCTCGCGCAGGCACGTCTCGACGGCCAGCGGGTCGCGGATGAAGTTCATGGGCGGATCGATATGGTGGAGCCTCATCAATCCGTATCGTTTCTGCAGGATTTGCGCCTGCTCGGGCGTGCCCCCCACCAGAATCGCTACATCGAGCGGCTTGATGATCGAGTCCAAGATGGCGGCGGTCAGATCGCTGCCCAAGCACACACGAAGAATTTGGCGTTTGAGCAGTCCCACGGTGTGAGCGAGAAAACGGCTGTCGAGCAGCACATAGGCTGCCTGTGCGTAAAGCGCTCGAAAGTGGCTGTCCTGATGGTGACGGATAATGTGATCGACATTCGGGGTGACGATATATCCGTAGCGGGCGTTGCCGAACGTCGCGACGAGCTGCAAAGCTTCGTCGAGATTGTGGTCGTCGATATCTAAAACGTTGTTCATGTTATTGACAGACTGCGCAGCCCAACACCTACCGTGGACGGGACGACCAACTCAGCTTAAAGGCATACTCCCGGTCGAGATGAGCGCTATGTCTCAATTTAGCGCCATGTCTCGATTTGGCGACACAATTATCTACCTTTTGCCAGCGATATTTTCAGTGTTATGTCGAAATGCCTGCCCAGCGGTCGCGGTAGTCGTCTTTTTCTCATAATACTTAAAGAGTTATCGATCTCTTTTGATCTAAATTGTGATACAGGCGGCCAACGCCCGCTCCCAAAGCGGCCACGGACTGGTGGGAGGACTCGAGGAGGGGGCCGAGCGCTCTTATTTCGGATGATTCTCGTAGAGCTTTAAGAAATCGCCGAACGTGACCGGGAATTTCAGTTCCTCGTCGGAATCGAAAGGGTCGAACCCGACCGCGTCCTCGAGACGCGCAACGATCAAGGCAAAACTGAGGGAATCGAGTCCTGAGTCCAGCAGCTTTAGATCGTCCGAAAGACGGCTCAGTTTTCGCTTCTGTTCCTTCGCAACTTGTTCGAATTGCGCGGCAATCGTGGATCTCAGCGACATGAATTGACCCTTGTGAGAAGTGTAGACGGCCAAGTATAAGAACTTACCTCGCGAATTTCATCGGTCATTTCGCAAAAGGCCTCGCGAAGGGCTTGGAGAAATATCATAATGTTCAATGGATTGTGGCTGTCATACGCAATCGGTCCGAAATCTACCTTCGTAGCGCTATTTCTACCCCCCCTAGACATGAGTGGGCAATGCGAGCAATCAACGATTTGACGATCGATTCTTTTCTACCGCTCTCGCGCATGAGGGAGGTCAGTGAGACCGCGTATTCCAAGTACATCAACGCGAAGCCGTTTCCGCACATCGTTTTTGATGATTTTTTTGATCCCGCCATCGTAGATCAGATTCTTGGCGAATTCCCCGCCCCGGGCGCGATACGCTGGCAAACTTTCGATAATGCCCGAGAGATAAAGCTCGCGTCGTCCACCGAAGCGTCGTTCGGACCCGCGACGCGGCTCTTCATGTATCACCTAAACTCGATCACTTTTCTGGAATTTCTAAGTCGAGTCACCGGCATTAAGAATTTGATTTCCGATCCAGGATTCGAAGGCGGCGGTCTCCATCAGATCGTACCTGGGGGCAAACTAGGAGTGCATGCAGACTTCAATAGGCATCGCGACTTTGGCCTCGATCGGCGGCTTAACTTGCTGTTGTATTTGAACAAGGATTGGCGTGAAGAATACGGCGGCCATCTGCAACTCTGGGATCGCGACGTCACTCGTTGTGAAGCGAAAGTGCTGCCGATTTTCAATCGGATGATGATCTTTGGTACTACCGACTTCACCTTTCACGGCCATCCTGACCCTCTTCAGTGTCCTGACGGCATGACGCGGAAGTCACTCGCTCTGTACTATTTCAGCAACGGGCGTCCGGCAGAGGAAATAACGGGCGAGCATTCGACAATATTTCGTCCTCGAGATGAGAAGGACTTCGATCTAACCTTTAAGCAGCGCGCGCGCCACTTGGCGAATGACCTGGTGCCGCCGATTCTAATGAGAACGTTACGCAGAATTCTTTGAGTTCGATATTTAGCGTTCTTTGTCGCGTTTCGATCGTACCCACTCACGTTGTCTCGAAAAGACAAATTGCACATACATGGGAATTTTCCAAAGAGGGTAAACACAAGCTGATAGTAGACTTGAAAAGGAGATGATTCGTCGTCCGTGGCTCGCCCACGCCGTAAGCACGGCAAGTCCAAAGATAGCTGACGCGGAGCTTATGATCAGGAGCGGGGCGCCATATCCTGTGGCCGCATAAAATATGACCGCGACCAACCAGAGAACCAATACTTGCATCAGCAAGAGAGCCAGCGGTGGGACGCAAAGGTCGAGTGCCAAAGCCACTAGGGAAAGATCCAGCTCTTTCAAGCCCTGGAAGAACACCCTTGGCGCCTCGCTCAGTATGGTGCCGAGGTGACCATGTTCCCAGCGAGTCCGCTGATCCTTTATCCCGTCCTCGTCGGTCGGAAATAAGCTGAGCACCAAGGCTTCTGGGCAGAAAATAGGCGGGACACCGAGCCGTGCCATATCTAGGCCCATTTTCATGTCCTCAACGATATGTGCATCGGCCAAGTCCATGTTACTGATGCTCATCCACGGGAAAGCCATCCCCGAGCCCATGAGCTGACATGGCAAACCGAGCTTTGCAAGTCCCATCGGACGCACTAGGTTCTTGACTACCCATGCAAATTCAGCAATTCGCATCCTGAGCCCAGCATTCTCTTGACCGTGCATGAGGTACTGCGCTTGAACCGGCCGCCGGTAGTCAGTGCAAACCTTGGCCAGAAGATCGATCGCGCCCGGCGCGACATGACAATCTGCATCCACCACGATAACTATGTCGGGTGGGTTCGACCTTAGATATCGTAAGCCGAAATCCAGCGCAAAGCCCTTGCCGCGCTTGTCTAAGCTCGTGCGAGAAACGACTTCTGCTCCTTCCGCCTCTGCGACATTCCTGGTTCCGTCGGTACAATTATCGGCTACGACAACCAGTCGGTCGTGCTCCCCTAGTTGCGGAGCGAGGGACCGAAGTGTGGCGGAGATACCTCCTTCCTCATTATGCGCAGGGATTAAGATCGCCACAGGCGTGCGTGTGCCGGATGTGGCAAATACTATTCGGCGCCCACAAACTGCTGCCGCGACTTCAATTGCCAGCACCGCGATCGGCACCAGAAACAACGCAGCAACGACAGATAGTATCGCGTTCAAAATCACCGGGAACACGCTAGTTTCGTCTCTGCTTGATAGTGGCGGGAACGCCGGCAGCGATGCAGTTTTCGGGAACATCCGTCAACACCACCGCGTTCGCACCGATCAAGACGTTATTCCCAATGGTGATTGGTCCTAACAGTTTCGCGCCGCTCCCGATGTCGACGTTGTCCCCTATGGTAGGGGCTCCGGGTTCAGTCACTCGGCGCAATCCAACCACCACGCCATTGCGAATGCGGCAGTTGTCCCCGAACTTGGCATAGCCACTGACCACAATTCCACCAAAGTGGTCGATGATAAAATTTCGACCAATTTGGGCTTCGCAAGGCAATTCTATGCCTGTAACGATTTGAATAAATTTGAAAGCAATTTTGTAGATAAGCGAAAAGATCTTTCGGAGGAGTAGAGGCCGCACACCGTAGCGCCATCTCCCAAAGCGATACACAGTCAGTACCCAAAATCCCTGGGCCCCCCAATTGCCGTCGTGCGCCCTCAAATCCTGTCGAATATTGTCAAACATAGCATTGTCACGCACACGATGAATCGACACCGCGAATATGATTGGCGAGCTTCCCTGCTTCGATATCGATGGAGTGACGCTCGATGACAATTCGTCTCCCTGCGTCGCCCATTCTTTCGATTTCGTCAGATGATCGTGAAAGGCAGTCTTCTATGGCTGCAGTCAAGGCGCAGATCGAACCGGCAGGAATTAACCATCCGTTCTCTCCGGCCTTGACCAATTCAGGGATCCCCGCGATGTATGTCGTAATGACAGGTCTTTTCAATGCCAACGCCTCCATGATTACGACTGGCAGGCCTTCCGCGAAGCTCGGCAGGACCATAGCCCGGGCGGCAAGGATCTCCTCCCGAACTCGGGCGCTGCTGATCCAACCGGTTATCTGCACTCTATCTTGCAGTCCAAATTCTCTCACCATTTTCTCGATTTCTGTGCGCATGGGGCCGTCCCCCGCCAAAATTAGATCTACATGAACTCCGCGTTGTTTGAGCCGCGCGACGGCATCAATGAGAAGTAGTTGCCCCTTGGCTTCGGACAATCTACCGACGCAAACCAGGCGAGAATCGGATATTCGAGGACTTGTATCTCCTGAATGAAAACTCGGCTCTAGACCGCAGTGTACGACGCGGACTTTGGGCCATACGGCCGGTGCGGTGCGAAGATAAAGCTGGCTTCGCCCAAAGGAGCTTATCGCCACCGCAAAAGCGGATCTGCTGATCTTGTCTTCGAGGCCGAGTGGCGCAAGGAATTCGTCCGGACCATGCACTGTGAAACTGAAAGGCGGGCCACCGAGAACGCGTATCTGCATGGCAATTTCTGCCGAATTGGTTCCGAAATGAGCGTGTAGATGAGACGCCCGAGATCGTACAATCCAGATCAAAATGCGCGACGCCTCAGCGACACAAACCAAATGATGCAGAAGACGCCCATCGGTTTGGCGAGAGACTCGAATGGCCAAACGGAAGGCCGCATACATCTTGAGGGGCGAACGCAATAGTCCCAGCAACAAAGGAACCAGTAGCCCGCGAAGTCCCGTCCTTAATACGTATTGCGTCTTTTCTTGCTCTTGCCGGTCCTCGGCATCAGGCAATGGTTCTTTCCAGCCTCTGAGCGCGATCCTCTGTACTTCAAATCCCTGACGCTCCATGGCTAGGATTTCGCGCCTAATAAAGCTATGACTTACTTTTGGATATTGATTGATGAAGTAGGCGATTTTCAAAATGAGGCGCAGTTGCTTTAATTCAACACAAACAGTCACATAGGTGCCGAATTCGACAGGTAGTTACACTAACACGGTACTAACACTTTCCGTGAGTTCGTGCGTGTCCCATCGGGGACTTAACGCATGTTCCCGGTAATCTGGGCCCACGGCGGTAATTTCGGTCGGAATTCGATATCGAATGTTTGCATTTTGCAAACGCCTTTGTCGTATAATTGCAACAAGCTGCTCACCTTCCTGGTGGCCTTTGGGCGTGCGACTTCGAACCCCCCCCCCCCCGGTGA
>Ga0185299_10002990_pt1 | contig 23929 bp, 16 predicted proteins | sample PaiPotPPA55metaG_FD_128002 | JGI IMG/M metagenome (GOLD analysis project Ga0185299, IMG submission 128002) | Iron sulfur acid spring bacterial and archeal communities from Banff, Canada, to study Microbial Dark Matter (Phase II) - Paint Pots PPA... ... | reverse complement strand
TTAATATCTGTTTTTTTATCTATTGAATTACAGAGTTATAGTTTATATTTAATATCATCTATTTATAGAAATTCAGAAGCATCTATTACTGCAGGATTAACTTATTTTTTATTAGGAGGACTATCTTCATGTATAATTTTACTAGGAATAAGTTTAATTTATGTAAACTATGGTAATACTAATATAGAAAATATTTATATAATTAATAACATTTTTAATTCATTAAAAAATAATATTTATAATACCGAAAGTTATATAAATAATATAAATGTAGTATATTTATATTTATATATGTATACACAATATTTATATGTGCAAATAGCTTTAGCTATACTATCTATAGGATTATTATTTAAAATATCTGCTGCACCTTTCCATTTTTGAAGTCCGGATGTTTATGATGCAATACCTACAATAGTGACAACTTTTGTAGCAATCATACCTAAAATATCTATATTAATATTATTATATAATATATCATATTATACTTATAATGATAATTGAGTAGGATTATCTTGATCAAATACCTTAATCATTTCTAGTATATTATCTTTTATAGTAGGTTCTATATTAGGTTTAGTACAGTATAGAATAAAAAGATTATTTGCTTATAGTACTATATCACACATAGGATTTATGCTATTAGGATTATCTATAAATAACTTAGAATCTATAAGGGCTTTATTTTTTTATATTATGCAATATACTATTTCTAATTTAAATACTTTTTTAATATTAATAGTAATGGGAAACAGTTTGTATACTTTTGTATCAAATAAAAAATATAATATGAAAGAAAAAGAATATTCTCCTATTCAATTATTATCACAATTAAAAGGTTTTTTTTTCATAAATCCTATATTATCTATAAGCTTATCATTAACCTTTTTTTCATTTGTAGGAATTCCACCTTTAGTTGGGTTTTTTGGAAAACAAATGATTTTAACAGTAGCCATAGATAAAGGATTTGTTTTCACAGTAATTATAGCCATAATTACAAGTGTAATTAGTGCAGTATATTATTTAGTATTAATAAAAAATATTTATTTTGAAAAAACTGAATATAAACTTAATAATAAAATTTTTCAAAATATAAATAAATATGTAGAAGTTAACAACTATGTTAAACAAGATAATATAGTTATATCTAGTTCTTTATCATTAATAATATCAATTATAACATTAATAATAATGTTTTTTATAATTTTCAATTATGATATAATAAAATTAATATATATGATTACATAATAATAAAAAATATTTTTAAGGATATGTTTAAATAAGGTTATTTAGTTCGACTGCAAATCGAATCTTTAAGGTTCAATTCCTTCTTATCCTTTGAGTGTCGCTGCTTTTATAATAATTAAAAAGAAAAAATGAAATTTGAACGATGATTTTGATCTAGTAATGCAAAAGATATAGGTACTCTATATTTAATTTTCGCATTTATAGCAGGTCTTTTAGGGACAGCATATTCTATTATTATTAGAATGGAATTGTCTGGACCTGGGATACAATTTATAGCAGATAATCAATTATACAATAGTATAATAACAACTCATGCTATAATAATGATATTTTTTATGGTTATGCCTGGTTTAATTGGAGGATTTGGAAACTTTTTGATGCCTTTAATGATAGGAGGGCCTGATATGGCTTATCCAAGACTTAATAATGTAAGTTTTTGATTATTAATTCCCTCAATAGCTATGTTTGTAATAGGAACAAATATTGAACAAGGTATAGGAACAGGTTGAACTTTATACCCTCCATTATCTGGTATACAAAGTCATAGTGGTCCTAGTGTAGATTTAGCTATTTTTGGTTTACACTTATCTGGTCTTAGTTCTTTATTAGGAGCTATGAATTTCATTACTACTTTATTAAACATAAGATGTCCAGGTACAAATCTACATAAAGTATCATTATTTGGATGAGCTGTACTAGTTACAGCTGTATTATTATTATTATCCTTACCTGTATTAGCAGGTGCAATAACAATGTTATTAACAGATAGAAATTTTAATACTTCATTTTTCGAAGTAGCAGGAGGAGGAGATCCTATATTATTTCAACATTTATTTTGATTCTTTGGACACCCTGAAGTTTATATTTTAATTATTCCAGCTTTTGGTATAATAAGTATAACTATTGCAATTGGATCAGGTAAAGGTATATTTGGATATTTAGGAATAAAGTAAATAAATAATTTTTCTTTATTATAATCTTTTACACATTATAGATACTAATTAAAAAAAGTAATTTTTTTAATATAAGTTATATTTCTATAGTATATGTACTTAATATATAATAATGTAACAAATTTCTAATATATATTAGAAAACAATTAAACGAATATAAGGTTTTTTTTATAAATAATAATATAATATATAATATATTCTATTAAGCCCAAAGGTACCTTGAATTCAACGTGATTAATATAATAATCATTAAAGGTTTAAATTAAAATAACTTACATATTTAACTGTTTATATAGTAATAGTAACAAAAAACTAAAGTAATTTTAAAATTTACTTTAAAAAAATAATAAATATATATTATTGATTTTATTATAATAATAATAATATTTATTATAATTAATTGAGTTTGATGATGGCTCTGATAGAACACTATCCAAATGCTTGACACATGCTAATCAAACATTATTTAATAAATAAGGTGGTGTACAGGTGAAAAAAAATTATAATTATCTACCTTAAAGTAATGGCAAAATCCATTATATAAAAAAGACTAAATGGTTGCTTTAAGATGATCTAATTATATCGGATAATATATATATATATATCTGTAATCGTAACTGAGAGGTTTATCGGTCACATAGGGTCTGAAAAAACCCCTATACGTATAGTACAGCAGTGTGGAATATTGGTCAATAGTCTAACGACTGAACCAGCAATTTGGAAGATACAATGTTAATTTTCTTAAATAAAAACATGATTATGACAATTTTGTTTATATTTTGTCTTGACTAAATCTTGTGCCAGCAGTCGCGGTAATACAAGGAAGACTGGTGTTTGTCATCTTTATTAGGTTTTAAGGGTACCTAGACGGATTATATATTAAAAGATATAATCTAGAGTTATAGTAAATAAGGAGTTTTATAGAACCATAGGAAGAGAGATAAAATGTTGTGATACCTATGGGACTGATAAAGGTGAAGACAATACTCTGAAACAACTGACGTTGAGGTACGAAGGCTAGAGTAATGAATAGGATTAGATACCCTAGTAGTTCTGGCAGAAAACTATAAGTGCTATAGTAATCAAACAATGGTTATTATAAATGAAAGTGTAAGCATTTCACCTCATGAGTAATTCGGCAACGTTGAAATTGAAATCATTAGACCGTTTCTGAAAAAAGTAATGAAGTATGTTATTTAATTCGATAACCCTCGAAAAACCTTACCACAACTTGAATAATATTTAAATTTAAATATTACAAGCGTTGCACGGCTGTCTTTAGTTAATGTCGTGAGATTTTAATATTTTTAAATTTATTAACGCAAACCTTACTATTATTTAAAATAATAGTTTTAGGATTAAGACAAGTCATCATGACCTTAACTTAGTTGTGGGCTATAGACGTGCTACACAATGCTTAGACAAAAGGATGATAAATTGTAAAATTTAACTAAACCTAAAAATAAGATAATATGGATTGTAGTCTGAAACTTGACTATATGAAAAAGGAATTACTAGTAATCGTGAAACATTATGTCACGGTGAAGTACATCTCAGATGGGTACTAACCACTCGTCAGGCGTCGAAAAAAGTATATGCAATAAGTTTAGTATTTTTAGAATTTATCTTAATATATATTTAAACATATATATTATTATATTAAAGATTAATTTCGTATGCGTTATTTTAATTGATGTTAAGTCGAAATATGGTTCGTGTAGTGGAAGTTGCACGGGATTAATAAAATATGATTTTTCGCAAAAATTCAAGCTTTCATAGCTCAATGGTAGAGCAGAAATCTGTTAATTTTCTGGTTGAGTGTTCAAATCACTCTGAAAGCTAAAGTGAATTAGTTAAAAGGTATAACATAATATTACGGCTATTATATTATAGGTTCAAGTCCTATATTCACATTTTATTACGGATTAGAACCAGTTTGGTACGGTACCTCTTTTGGGTAGAGGAATATTTATGTTCAAATCATAATAATCCGACAATTTTATTTAAGTAAATAAGAATTAAAGGAATATTTGGTTTTTATTTACAAGAATAATATGAGATATTTTAATATATTGTTAATATAATAATATGATTTATTTGTTTAAAAAAAATGAATTACTTTTTTTTTATAAGCATGAACAGAAACTTTTAAAGATATAATATTAAGAATAAATTCTAATACAATATAATTATATTGTATTTTATTAGAATTAAATTGCCATATATAAAGGATTAATACATTAATATAGAAAAATCCTAGATAAATTAAATAATAAAAAAATATAATTAATTGAAAGATCTTATTATGTATAAGAAATAAAATCAAACGAGATTAATTTGATGTATATTTGAGTAAAATATGTAAATATTTGAATATAGGGGAACCTTCCTCTTAATCTAATTAATATATAATGAGCGATAGCTTAAGAAGCTTAGATAGTTTTTAAATTTAAAAGAAGTTTTATAAAGGACTTAAGTATAATATATAAGAGTATACCTTTTGCATAATGGGACAGCAAGTTAATAATAATATGCAAGCTATAAGCTAATATAAATAAATAAAACATGAAGTATATTTTATTACACCCGAAGCCTAGTGATATTACCATGATCAGAATTATAAAAGTTCGAACGGGTTACTGTTGAAAAAGTATCCGATGAATTATGGTAAGTAAGTGAAATGCAAATCTAACTAGGATAGCTGGTTTTCTGCGAAACCTATCTAAGTAGGTAATTTAATTTTTATATTTATAGGTACAGTATTTATTCTTTTTAGTATAATTATACTATATATTGGGGGATCGTGAAGATTCTATCAGAAAGTAATAGATCTCGGAAGGATAAATATTTATAATTAATGAATCGGACATAAAATGATAAGATTGTATGTCTAAAGGGAAACAGCCCAGAACAAAGATATAAGGTTCCTAAATTATTATTAAGTGAAAAAAAAGATGTTTAATTCTAAAGTTATTAGTTAATAGGCTTAGAATCGGCCAATTTTTGATGATCTCGTAATAGGGCACTAATATTTAAATTATTTAATTTAATTGTACAGTTTGTGAATTCTGATAATATAACGGATCTAAATAATATACCGAAACTTTGTATTAAAATATATATATATATATATATTTTTTAGTGGTAGCAGAACATTGGGTAAATAGTATGCAATAGTATTTAAAATTACTATATCCATAGATTATATCCCAAGTGATAATGCTGAACATGAGTAACTCGAGAAATTCTTGGCTAAAGCTTAACGATTTTTATTACGATTTCTAATTTTAATATATATCTTAAAGGATAATAAGATGAAGTTAATATTTTTAAAAACTTTGGTTCTGGAAAAATATATAACTTATCTATATTTATAGGTTATAAATATAATATACTTATACAAGTATATTTTTAAATCGTATCTAAAAGTTAGTAGAGAATATGATGTCTATGAGTTAAAAATCATTAAGGAACTCGGCAAATTGACTCCGTAACTTTGGGATAAGGTTGGCTAATCATTTTGAATAATATCAACATATTGATAAGGAAACATATAATGGTGTTGTACGACTGTTTAATTAAAACAAAGCACTTTGCATAAGATTTATAATCGAAGTATTGAGTGTGATTTCTGCCCTATATTGGTAGGATAACTTTATTTTTTTGATTTTTTTCAATCAGATTTTTAAGGAATCTCCAATCAATGGCGGCCTTACCGATGAGGGTCTTAAGGTAGCGAAATGCCTTGGCCGTTAAATGCGGTCTTGCATGAATGATGTAACGATACAACAACTGTCTCAATGATTTAACTCAGTGAAATTATTAATAGCAGTGCAGATACTGCTTACCTCTAGGTAGACGAGAAGACCCTATGCAGCTTTACTGTTACTAATTATTGATTATATCAATCTTATTTATAAGGTTATTGTTGAAATAATAGTGTAATACCTTTAATTAAGATTTTATAATAAAATTTTTATTTATAACTTTATTGAATTTTAATATTTTTGTATTTTAATTTAATTATAATTGTTAGGAGACAGTTTATGCGGGGCACAGATCCCATAAATAGTACCTGGGTATATCTAATGTTAATTATAGTATTATTGTATTCAATATTGAATAAGTTAAGTTATATTAATTTATTTAAAAAAGTTTAATTAAACTTTTTTAAATTCATTTTTATATTCTAGTTAAACTAGGAATTTTTTTTATTTTAAGTAAGTTAAATTATATGGAAAATAAAAATATATTAAATTATTAACAATGTATTACATTAGTAATGATATTTGTAATAATTTATATTATATTAATAAATATAATATATATTATATGTTTTAATGGATTAATCTTGCTTTACTGTTTGATTTACAAATCTTTCAGTTGCGTAAGCAGAGCATATGATCGCAAAATACTGTAAGGAAAGATTTTGTATTATTGAATAAAGCTACGCTAGGGATATTTAAGTCCTCCAATTTTAATTTATTGGTAATTTAATTGGGTTAATTTTAAAGAGTACTTAAATTTAAGTATATTTAAAGCGAAACTTGTATTTTTACAAATACGTTTAACGACTATTGTAAATCCTATATTTTAATATTTTTAATGTTTTAATTTAAAAAGATTAAAATATTATTTTAATGTATATAATTTAATATAAATAATGAAAAGGTTTATTTTTAATAAATATTTTAAATATCTGTCTTCTTTATCTGAGTGATCTTCTAGTATATATACCTTTAATAAAAGAAACCTTTTTTTATTAAATAGTAATGAGAAAAAAGTATATGAATTACTTTATCATTATTTTAACTCTAATTTATCATATAGTAGAATAACTAATAATATTAAAGTTAATAACTTAAGATCTTTATATAATAATTATTTTAGTAAATTTATCTTAAATAAACTTTATTTTTTTAAAAATATATTAAATTTATTTAATATTGAAAGAAAAAACGTTTTATTTTTTTCCGACAATGATTCTGTAGAAAAAATTAGATCTGAGGTTTTAATTAAAAAAACTTTGAGACTAACTAGACTATTTAAATATAGAATGCGTAAAAAATTTTATTTAAGATTTTTTAAAAATAGATCTGTTAATAAAGTATATGTTAGTAAACCTGAAATTAAATATAGTATTAAAGAAGTTATTGTTACTGTATATATATATAATAGAGAAAAATTTTATTTTTTAAAAAAACTATCTAAGCTAAATGAAATTATTTTTAATATGTTAAAAAAAAATGAAAGTTATGATAAATTAGAAAGCAACGAAATTTCTAAAAGTTTATTGACAGAAAAATTGAGAGCAATAGATTATCCTTTTAAATTTATAAGAAATGGTATGATGCCTAAATTACTTAATTCTAAATCACTATATACTGATATTAAAAATAATTTTACTAATTATTCTAATATTTTTAATAGTTTTAAGAATATGTCTATTGGATATGATAATATGTATGTATTATTTAATTTAAATAGTAACAAGTATGTATTAAGTAATATAAAGAAAATATTTTATGTAAATTTAAAAAAGGTTTTTATGTGTAAATTTTATATAAGTATTATTTATTTAAATAACTATAAATTTAATAATAATAATATGATAGAACTAAAAAATAAATTATATAAAATATATAAAAAAAAAATAAATATAAATATAATTAATCTTAAATACTTATATTTAGAAAATACTATTTTCTTAGATGGTTTAATGAATAAATTAAATGATAGAAAGAAGAAAGCTTTAAGAGTTATAAGAAAAGGATTAAGTTTGGCAAAAATAGTTAAATTACACCCTTTATTCTATAGATTTAGAAAAATAGAAAAAAATAATTCAAAATTAGAAGTAAATAAAATAAATGATAAATTAAATAGTATACTGTTTATTTTAAAGAAGAATAAATACATAAGTATTATATCACATCTTAAGAATAAACATGTTAGTGGTTTAAGAATAGAAGCTAAAGGAAGATTAACAAAACGATTAACAGCTTCTAGGGCAGTATATAAATTAACATATAAAGGATCTCTAAAAAATATATATTCTTCTTATAATAAATTATCAACAATTATGTTAAGAGGGTTATCTAAATCAAATATTGAGTATGTAAATACTAATTCTAAGAATAGGAATGGTAGTTATGGGGTAAAATATTGATTAAGTACATATTAAATTAAAAATAAATAAAATAAATACATAGTCTGAACCATTTTGAAAAAAATGGAAATAATTATAATTATTATAACGAATTGAACAGGCTGATAGCGCCAGAGAGTTCAAATTGAGTGCGCTGTTTGGCACCTCGATGTCGGCTTAGCTTTTCCTCATGAATGTAAGAGCCATGAAGGGTTTGACTGTTCGTCAATTAAAAAGCTACACGAGCTGGGTTTAATACGTCGTGAGACAGTATGGTTTCTATCTTCTAGAGGATGTAAAGTAAAATAAGAATAGAACTTTCGTACGAAAGGAGTTAGTTGTATTAACCAATGGTTTATTTGTTGCTTATTTAATAATTATATTATACTTATGTAAATAATAGTCTAAAAATCTTAATATATAGATTTTTAAATTTTATTTAAAAATAAATTTAAATATAATAATAGGCAGACAGAAAAGCTACGTTAATTATAAATAAAAGTTGAATACATATAGACTTGAAATTTATTTTATAATACTTTTTACATTAAATGTAGTATACTACTACAAATCAACATAAATAGGTTTTATAAAATAAAATACTAATTTTTAATTTGCTATGCATGTTTAATATTATATTATAATTTATAAAAAGTTAAATAGATTTTTAGTCTTATTAACATAATAGTAATGTACCCGTTTTGTAATCGGTATAAATAAGTGCAAATCTTATATAAGACTTAAGCGGTTTAGTGTAACGTAACACTTATGACTCATGTTCATAAATTTAAGGTTCAAATCCTTAAGCTGCAAAGGGTTATAGCTTAATGTAAAGCAAGCTGCTCATGATAGCTTAGATGAGTGTTCAAATCATTCTAACCTTAACAAATCCGAATGCTGAAACTGGTAGACAGTATAAACTTAAAATTTATTGATATTAATCGTAAACGTTCAAATCGTTTTTCGGATATTTAATATAAACAGGTTTAAGACCCATTGGTCCAATGGTTAAGACTTGACACTTTCATTGTTGATATAAGGGTTCGATTCCCTTATGGGTTAATAAACTAGGGGACATAGTTTAATAGTAAAACTTTGATTTTGCATATCATTAATTTAGGTTCAATTCCTAATTTCTCCATAAACTTTGTTTGTATTGCTTGATAAGCTCAATTGGTTGAGCATAACATTGAAGATGTTTGGGTTGTAAGTTCAAATCTTACATTAAGCGTTTTTATGGATATGCTGAAATTGGTATACAGATCTCGCTTAGAACGAGATGATTCTATCGTGCAGGTTCAAATCTTGTTATCCATAATAATAAGGTGGATATAGTTTAATAGGTAGAACTACTGAATGTGGTACAGTTTATTCCTGTTCAAATCAGGATATCCTCCTTAAAATATTTTCCAAGATAGTTTAATAGGTTAAAACTTTAATTTCATGCATTAATAATGAGAATTCGATTTTCTCTCTTGGTAAAGAAAGATTCCGTTTGTTGGTATTTCGGGTTGAGCTGTAAACTCAATAGCTTTGGCTATCAAAGGTTCAATTCCTTTTCTTTCTATTCATTCCTTCTATTGGCTTAACTGGTAAAGCAAGATACTTCTAATATCTGTATATTAGTTCAAGTCTAATATAGAAGTTATCGTATATAAATAATGTAATTTAAATTGGTTATACTTTATATATATATAAAGAGGAAAATAAGTGCTCAATATTTATTTTTTAATTTATAAATAATATAACAGAAAATACTTTTACATAAATTTTAATTTTGTATTTTGAAAAATATATTAGAGCTTTTTTTTTAGGAATTTATCAATAAACAAAAACATGTTTAATTAAATTCATTATTTATGTTTGATTAAATATAAAAGTATATATGTTGTGGACTAATGGTAAGTTATGAATTTTTGGTATTCATTTATGAATGTTCGAATCATTCCAACATAAAGTATAAGAATTATTACTTGATATTTATTTAATTCTACACATATATGTACATACATATTAAAATATTATTTTGTTTAGATATTTTATAATAATCCATTGTTATATTTATTTACATTTGATAATGAATTACATTTATATATTATTTATATAATAAGCATATTATTAGTTTTATTTGGATTATTTGTAATTATTACTAAAAACCCCATAATATCTGTATTTTTTTTAATAACTTTATTTTTATCAGTTTCTATTTATTTAATATTAACAGGTATAGTTTATATAGGTATTTCCTATTTATTAGTGTATATAGGGGCTGTATCTATATTGTTTTTGTTTACATTAATGTTAATTGATATAAGAATTTCTGAGTTATTGACAGAAACTAATAATAATTTATATTTATCTATAAATATTTCTATTTTATTTTTTGGAGCGATGTATTTTTATAATTATATGGACAACAATTTTGCACTAAGTAATAATAAATATATATTTTTTAATACATGAGAGGGTTCATTAATAGAAAACACAGATATTATTGCTATAGGAAATATAATCTACACTAATTTATTTATATGACTTATAATATCATTATTAATTTTATTATTAGCTATGGTTGGTGCTATTAAAATTAATATTAAGTAAAAACATACAAATATTTATATATTTTTCATATTAATTAAAATAATAAAATTAATTCAGTTTTTTATTTAAAGCATACTTTAATTGTGATAGTAATGTATATTAGAATGATATAAGTAATATATACATGTATCTTTCATTGATACTATTACCTATTTTCAGTTCTATTACTACAGGATTTTTAGGAAGAAAAATAGGAAAAATGGGAGGCCAATTTATTTCAACTGGTTCTATATTTATTATTATGCTATTAAGCATAATAATATTTTTGGAAGTAGGAAGTAATTCTATTTCTGTATATTTCAATATATTTAGATGAATAGATTCTGAAATCTTATATGTATTATGAAGTTTTAATTTTGATTCATTAACGATATCAATGTTAATACCTGTACTAATAGTATCTTTCTTGGTTCATTTTTATTCTATAGGATATATGGAAACAGACCCACATAATCAAAGATTTTTTAGCTATTTAAATTTATTTACATTTATGATGATAATACTAGTTACATCAAATAATTTATTAGTTATGTTTGTAGGTTGAGAAGGAGTAGGTGTTTGTTCATATTTATTAGTAAACTTTTGATATACTAGAATAGCAGCAAATCAAAGTTCTATTTCAGCTTTTTTAACTAATAGAGTAGGAGATTGTTTTTTAACAATAGGTATCTTTATTATAATATTATCTTTTGGTAGTTTAAATTATTCTATAATATTTTCTATAGTAACATACTTTAATGATAATATTATAATGTTTATAGGTATATGCTTACTTATAGGAGCTATGGCAAAAAGTTCACAACTAGGTCTTCACGTTTGATTACCTATGGCTATGGAAGGTCCTACACCTGTTTCTGCATTAATACATGCTGCCACAATGGTTACTGCAGGTGTTTATTTGTTAATACGTACTTCTAATTTAATAGAATATAACAATACTGTTTTAATATTATGTTTATGATTGGGTGGTTTAACTACGATGACAAGTTCCTTAATAGGGTTTTTTCAACAAGATATAAAGAAGATAATAGCTTATTCTACTATGAGTCAATTAGGAATGATGGTTATAGCTATAGGTTTGTCTAGTTACAACACAGCTCTATTTCATCTTATAAATCATGCATTTTATAAAGCATTATTATTTTTAGGTGCAGGTTCGGTTATACATGCTGTATATGATAATCAAGATCTTAGAAAATATGGAGGACTAAAATCTTATCTTCCTTTAACTTATACTGTAATGTTAATTGCATCTTTAAGTTTAATCGCTTTACCTTTTATGACTGGTTTTTATTCTAAAGATCTAATCTTGGAATCAGCTTATGGGAAATTTTTTTTATCTTCTTTATTTGTTTACTCTGTAGCCATAATAGCTGCAATATTTACTACATTATATTCTATTAAAATATTATATTTAAGTTTCTTTTGTAATCCTAATGGACTATTAATTGATTATAATAAAATCCATGAATCTAATTTCTATATGAGCCTACCTTTAATTATATTAAGTGTATTCTCTATTATTTTTGGTTATTTTACAAAAGAAATTTATATAGGATTAGGTTCAGATTTCTTTTCTGATAATAGTATATATATACATCCTATAAATGAGATTCTTATTAATACTGAGAATATTGTGCCAGTGTCAGTTAAAATATTACCTTTTTTATTATCTATTGCATTTTTTATTATTTATATTATTGTAATTAATATTTTTAAAATATTTAATTTAGCTTTTTTTAAATACCTTCTTGAATATAGAATAAATATATATATAAATACTATCTCTATTTTTAATACTTTAGTATATTATATATTTAGTTTTTTTAACCAACGTGCTTTATTTGAATTTTATTATAATAAATTCGTTTCGCAAACTATATTAAATTTAGGTGGACAAACTACAAAATACATAGATAAAGGTTCAGTAGAATATTTAGGACCTTATGGTTTGGAGGTAGGTTTATTATTTTTAGGTAACAAATTATCAAAATTAGATACAGGTCTAATTACTTATTATGCTTTATACATAATGTCAGGTTTCATTATATATATATATTTTATAAGTTTTGATATCAATAATGAATTATTATTGATAATATTAATAAGTCTTTTATTAATATTTAAATAATAAAGAAATAACACTATCCTTAAATTGTATGTATATTATACATAAAAATAATATTTTAATAAATTAAATTTAATATAATTTTATTTCTTTTTTACTAAATATATCTGTATATGTATAACATAATTTTGTTTATCCTTAATATAATTAATATCTTGGAAGTGCTTGTACTAATTATACCTGTATTAATGACTGTGGCTTTTATAACAATAGCTGAAAGAAAGACTATGGCTAGTATGCAAAGAAGATTAGGTCCCAATATAGTAGGTTATTATGGATTATTACAAGCTTTTGCTGATGCTCTTAAACTTTTAATTAAAGAATATGTGTATCCTACACAAGCTAATATAATATTATTTTTTGTGGGGCCTTTAATTACACTATTATTTTCTTTATATGGGTATGCTATGATACCTTATGGTCCAGGAATATCCATATATGATTTTAATTTTGGATTATTATACATGTTAATAGTTTCGTCTTTATCTACTTATGGTATATTATTAGCAGGATGATCTGCTAATTCTAAATATGCCTTCTTAGGTTCGTTAAGAAGTACTGCACAATTAATTAGTTATGAATTAATTTTAAGTTCAGCCTTACTTTTAGTAGTTTTATTAACTGGTACTTTAAATTTAAGTGTAATAATAGAAATGCAAAAAGCGACTTGATTTATATTACCTTTATTTCCTTTATTTTATATTTTTTTTATAGCTTCTGTAGCAGAAACTAATAGAGCTCCTTTTGATTTAGCTGAGGCCGAATCTGAACTAGTTAGTGGATTTATGACAGAGCATGCAGCAGGTATATTTGTTTTTTTCTTTTTAGGGGAATATGCTAGCATTATTTTAATTTGTATACTTATAACTATAATATTATTAGGAGGACATGATATTATAACTATAATATATTTTTTAGAAAAAATATTATATACATTTATATTTATATTATGCACGTCAATATATACTATATATTTAAATTTAACTTACTTTATAAATATTATATTTAATATATCAGAGGAAATAATAAATAATAATATACCTAATACAAATATTTTATTAGAATCTAATAATTATTATCAATTAAATGGTTATACACATAATATAAATGAGTTAAATTTATATAATAAATTTAATAATATTAAAGAAAGTTTACAATTTGACCATTACACATTTATTTTAATTAATAGTTATAGTAATTATATAGAATCTAATTTAGAGCCTATAATGTATGAATTAAGAAAAAGATTATATTTCTATGAAAATTTCAATGTTATAGCAGAAATTTTTAAAAATATATATGATAGTAAAATATTATTAAGTTTAACATATGCTTTGGGTATTGCTATAAAAACTATTATTCTAATATTCTTATTTATTTGAGTTAGAGCAAGTTTTCCTAGAATACGTTATGATCAATTAATGTCATTTTGTTGAACAAAATTATTACCTATGACAATAGCAATAATTATTATAATACCATGTTTTATATATTTTAACGAATCTATAATGTTTAACATATGATTATTATAAAATACTAAATAAAAAATTATATTAATAACAATATATTATAAGAATAAAATTAATAATTAAAGGTATTAAGTTAACTAGAACTATTACGTAATATATATTTACTTAAATATATATATGAAATTAGGTTTATTGTTATATTTAATAGGTTTATTAGGTTTTGTGTTAAACAGAAAAAATATTATATTAATGTTAATATCAATAGAAATTATGTTATTATCTATAACATTTATAATAATAATTAATTCTTATATGTTCGAGGATGTGACAGGGCAAGTATTTGCTATATATATAATAGTTATAGCTGCAGCAGAATCAGCTATAGGTTTAGGTATATTAGTGGCTTTCTATAGGTTAAGAGGTACTATTTCATTATCCTAAAAATAATAAAAAAAAAATTTTTTTCAAAAAATATAGTGAATAATTATTTAAATAAAAAAGAGTGCATAGTTTTACAATATATATATTAATAATAACAATAATATCTATATTACTTTTATTAATAAATTTCCTTTTTTCATATCATAAACCTTATTTAGAAAAAAAAACTGCATTTGAATGTGGTTTTCATTCTTTTTTAGGTCAAAATAGGACTCAATTTTCAATTTCGTTTTTCATTTTTGGATTATTGTTTTTATTATTTGATTTAGAAATATTATTAATATATCCTTATACTATAAGTGCATATGATAATGGTGTATATGGTTTAGTAATTATGTTACTATTTTTTATATTAATAACAGTTGGTTTAATTTTTGAATTAGGGAAAAAAGCCTTAACTATATCATCTAAACAGTACAAATAAATAAAATATTTTAATTTAATAATAAAATACACATTATATAAACGGTACAAGTAAATAAAAGATCTTAGTTTAATGGTAAAATGTATGCCTTTTAAGCATGAATACCTAGGTTCGAATCCTAGAGGTCTTAGCGGTTATAGGTTAATGGTAGACCCATCGTCTTCCAAACGATATGTATCGATTCGAATTCGATTAACTGTATTTAAGAGTTAATAGTTAATTGGTAAACGATTTTCTTGTCAGGAAAAGATATGTCGGATCGAGGCCGACTTAACTCGATTAAGGAAAAGTCGACACCGGTAGGTCAAAATATTTGCTAAATATTATGTTTATACATATAGATGTTCAAATCATCTCTCTTCCGGAAACCATGATAAAGAGTATAGTTTCAATGGTAAAACAAAAAGCTTCAAACTTTAAGTTTCTAGTTCAAATCTGGATACTCTTGTTTAATTTAAGAGAATTGGCTGAGTGGTTTAAGGCGGTAAGCTTGAAACTTATTTAATATTTTTATTACATTCGTTCAAATCGAATATTCTCTGTAGATGAATTAGCTCAATTGGTAGAGCATATATTTTACACATATAATGTTAATAGTTCAAATCTATTATTCTTCAAATTTTATTAAAACTGGTCAATTTTATACCTAATTTATAAAAATAACATAAAAAAAAGAGTTTTTTAGCTTAATAGTAAAGCGCATTTTTGATAAGAATGTCATTTAAGTGCAAATCTTAAAAAAACTATAACTATAAAAAAGTTAAATATTAAAATTATAAAAAATAGGGTATATGCCATGTTATCTATAGGAGTATTAGGTTTTATAGTTTGAAGTCATCACATGTACACTGTAGGTTTAGATGTAGATACTAGGGCTTATTTTACAGCAGCAACTATGATAATAGCAGTTCCAACAGGGATTAAAATTTTCTCATGGTTAGCTACTTCTTATGGAGGTACTATAAAATTAACACCTTTTATGTTATTTACTTTAGGTTTCGTTGTAATGTTCACTATAGGAGGTTTAAGTGGTATAATTTTAGCAAATGCATCCTTGGATGCTGCATTTCATGATACATATTATGTGGTGGCTCATTTCCATTATGTATTAAGTATGGGAGCTGTATTCGGTTTATTTAGTGGTTGATATTTTTGATGCGTGAAAATGTTAGGAATAGATCAAAAAGATTTTTCTTCTAAAGTACATTTTTGAGTTTTCTTTGTAGGTGTTAATTTAACTTTCTTCCCTCAACATTTTTTAGGTTTACAAGGTATGCCTAGAAGAGTTAGTGATTATCCTGATGCTTTTTATGGGTGAAATGCTGTAAGTAGTATGGGTTCTCTATTATCACTTGGAGCTGTTATATTATTTATGATTTTCTTAGGTATATATCTTGAAAAGGGATTTACAACTATAAGATTTGTATGACGTAACGTTCAATTTTATTATGATAAATTAAGAAATGATTTAAATACATCTACTCCTAGTTTAGAATGAAATTTAACTAATCCACCTAGTCCCCATTCTTTTGTTAATTTACCTATACAACAAGCTATATGAAAAAACTTTACCATTAAATTTGATATACTTTTTTGACACCTTAATATGAAACTATTTTTTCTTTCTATTGCTCTTTTTTTTATTATGATTAAATTAACATTTATACTTGCAACTATAAAAGATGTATTACCTAACTTCGCTATTATTTTACACGAGGCAATTTATCTTGAGGAGTATATTTTGGATAATAAAATATATGATTTAAGTTATCCTGAGGAATATATTGTTAATGATGAAATATATGACAACCCTATTATACATGCTATAAATTCAAATGAAGGAAATTCTAATGGGGAGGAAGGTTCGCAAAATGGTGAACAACAAGCTAGTAATGTACCAGGTACTCCTAGTATTTCTGGTGATACGGAAGTAGGTAGTCCTCCTCCTTATGTTCAGACTCCCCCTATCTCTCCAGCTGAAGGTCACGAGAATGATGATGAGGATGCATGTGGATGTGGTCATGCGTCAGGTGCTAATTGCAGCAGGTGTAGTCATGATTCAATAGCCGCCTTACCTATTAGAGATCAAAATGAATTTAACTGTTGTATATGTTTAGAGCCAGGAGCTAATGTAAGCTGTTCGGAAGTTGATTGTAGTTGTGTTATACACGAACCCTGTTTAAACAGCAGTACTATCATTAATGAAAGTACCGACGATAGTAAATATAACAATGAGAATAACGATAATAAGGATAATAAGGATAATAATGATGCTACTAAAAATATCAGCAACAAAAGAAGCCGTGATAATGATGAAACTGGAAATAATAACAATAAAAGAACAAGAACATAATTGGTAGTATTATATATAATAAATGATATTTAACCTTAAATTTTACAAAAATTATGTAAATAACAATATTAATTAATAAATAAAAAAATATATGATTTACCTAAAATAAAAAAATTGCAAAATAATTTTTTAACAAATCCTTTAGAACAATTTGAAATAAGAGATTATATTACAATAGATATGCCTATATTATTTAACATCCATCTATCATTTAATAACATGATAGAATATTTATTAAAAACTTTTTTAATAGTTATTTTATTAAATATAATGACTACTAAAGTAAACAAAGTTTTATATAAATATTGAGTATTAACAAAAGAAGTATTATACGATACTATGAAAAGTATAGTTATAAGTCAAATAAATAAAAAGGATGGTCAAATATATTTCCCTTATATATATGCACTTTTTATGTTTATTTTAATAAATAATCTTATAGGTTTAATACCTTACAGTTTTGCTACTACAAGTCATTTTATTTTAACCTTTGCATTAAGTTTTACTATAGTTATAGGAAGTACTATTCTAGGTATAGTATTACATAATGTAAAATTTTTATCATTATTTGTACCTAAAGGATGTCCTTTAGGGTTAGTACCTTTATTAGTATTAATAGAATTTTTATCTTACTTAGCTAGAAATTTATCATTAGGTTTAAGATTAGCAGCAAATATTTTTTCTGGGCATATGCTTCTTAATATACTAAGTGGTTTAACTTTTAAAATAATGACAACAAATTTATTTTATTTTTTTGTAAGCTTATTACCTTTAGTGTTCATTATTGCTTTCTCGGCTCTAGAGTTCGGAATAGCTTTTATTCAAGCTCAAGTTTTTGTAGTATTAACTTGTAGTTATATAAAAGATAATTTAGAATTACATTAAATATATTATATATATAAAGGTTTATAACTTATAAATATTATAATTGTAAAAAAAAAGAAATTAATGGAAAATATATATATATATTAGAGTTCAATTCTCTGTATTTCTAATTCATAAATAAATAATATTATTTATTTATTTTTAATGCAATAATAATATTTTAATTTATAATTTAAAATTGTATATGAGAATTTTAAAAAATCATCCTATATTAAAATTATTAAACGCTTATTTGATTGATGCATCTCAGCCTTCTAATATAAGTTATTTATGAAATTTCGGATCATTGTTAGCTGTATGTTTAGTAATACAAATTATAACAGGAATTACATTAGCTATGCATTATAACAGTAGTGTTTTAGAAGCATTTAATTCTATAGAACATATAATGAGAGATGTAAATAATGGTTGATTAATACGTTATTTACATGCTAATACTGCCTCAGCTTTCTTTTTCTTAGTTTATTTACATATAGGTAGAGGTATGTATTATGGTTCTTATAAAAGTCCTAGAACATTAGTATGAATCATAGGTACAGTTATATTAATAGTAATGATAGCTACTGGATTTTTGGGTTATGTATTACCATATGGTCAAATGAGTTTATGAGGAGCAACTGTTATTACTAATTTAATGAGTGCTATACCTTGACTTGGTCAGGATATTGTTGAATTTATTTGAGGTGGATTTTCTGTAAATAATGCAACATTAAATAGATTTTTTTCTCTTCATTATGTATTACCTTTCATATTAGCAGTATTAGTTCTTTTACATTTAATATCTTTACATGACAAAGCTGGTTCTGGAAACCCTTTAGGAGTAGGTAATTATGTAGACAGAATAACTTTTTCTCCTTATTATACATTTAAAGATTTAATAACTATATTCATTTTTATATTTGTATTATCTTCATTTGTTTGTTTCGTACCAAATTTATTAGGTGATAGTGAAAATTATGTTATGGCTAATCCTATGCAAACTCCTCCTGCAATTGTACCAGAGTGATATTTATTACCTTTTTATGCTATTTTACGTTCTATACCTAATAAATTATTAGGAGTTATTGCTATGTTTTCTGCATTATTAATAATAATTTCTATGAGTTTCTTAGATGTACACAAATTTAGAGGATTTCAATATAAACCTTTAAATAAAATAGTATTTTATGTATTTATTGTAATATTTATTTCATTAATGATACTTGGAGCTAAACACGTGGAAAGTCCATACATAGAATTAGGTCAAATTTTCACAAGTTTGTATTTTATGTATTTTCTTATTTTCATCCCATTTTTTAATTTATTAGAATATAGTTTAGAATCTAAAAATATATTTTAATAAATTGATTAAACATTTAAATTGACATATCCTGTAGATACTATTACATATATATTATGCGATAAATATAAATTTTAACTATAATAAATTTAGAATCTAAAGATTTATATAAATCAGTTGGTCATCCATTTCATTTAGTTTCTCCTTCACCTTGACCTATATTAACAAGTATATGTATAGGAGCATTAACTATAACAGGAGCATTTAGTTTACATATGTTTAAGAAAATTTATTTTTTTTTCTTCTTAGCCTTATTAGCGGTTACATATTCTATGTGTCTATGATTTAGAGATATAATAGTAGAAGGTACTTATAGAGGATATCATACATTAGCTGTACAAAAGGGAATATATATAGGTGTAGCTTTATTTATAATTTCAGAAGTATTTTTTTTCTTTGCCATATTTTGAGCCTATTTTCATAGTAGTTTAGGACCAGAAATAGAAATAGGAACTCAATGACCTCCAGTAGGTATTCAAGTAATAAATCCTTTTGAATTACCTTTATTAAATACTATTTTATTATTATCATCTGGAATTACGGTGACATATGCTCACCATTCATTAATAAAAGGAAATAGAAAAGATACTTTAAATGGATTATTATACACTATAATATTAGCTCTATTATTTACTGCTTGTCAAGCAATAGAATATTCTGTTTCTTCATTTACTATAAGTGATGGTGTATTTGGAACATGTTTTTATTTTGGGACAGGTTTCCATGGGTTACATGTTATAATAGGTACTATATTTTTATTGGTAGGTTTATGAAGAGTTTTAGCTTATCATTTAACTGATAATCATCATTTAGGATTGGAAGCTGGAATATTATATTGACATTTCGTGGATGTAGTTTGATTATTCTTATACATATTTATATATTATTGAGGATCATAAATACTAAAATTATATAAAATTAAATTTTTATGAAAAAAATATTTTTCATGTAATTATAGAAGTACATTAGGTATTTTCCTATTTTGTTAGTCTCGGTCTTGTTATTATCTCCATTTATTGGAATTATCTTACTATGCTTAATAAATAAAAACAATGAAAATCTAAAAAAAATAGGTTTAATTTCTACATTAATAAGTTTAATTGCATCTTTAATAATATTTATATTATTTGATTTCTCTAATATAGATTATCAATTTGTACAAGAAATAAAAAAAATTGAAGGAATTAATATGTATATAGGTATAAATGGTATATCTATACATTTTATATTATTAACTACAATAATTATGCCATTGGTTATATTATCTAATTGATACTCTATACCGGATAATCAGAAATGATATATAATAATAATTCTGTCATTAGAAATATTATTATTACTAGTTTTTTTAATATTAAATATATTTTTATTCTATATATTTTTTGAAAGTACGCTAATACCTTTGTTTTTACTAATAGGTATATATGGTTCAAATAATAAAATAAGAGCTAGTTTTTACTTATTTTTATACACTTTAACTGGTTCATTGTTCTTATTATTAGCTATATTATACATTTTAACTATATTAGGAGGAACAGATTTAGATTTATTATTTAAAAGTAATTTAAATTATAATATACAATTAATATTATTTGTTGGAATTTTTATAGCATTCGCAGTAAAAACTCCTGTAATATTTCTAAATACTTGACTTTTAAAAGCTCACGTGGAATCCCCGTTAGGTGGAAGTGTAATATTAGCTGCTATAGTTTTAAAATTAAGTTTATATGGTATATTTAGATTAATATTACCAATAATACCTAAAGCCTATATTAACTATACTTATTTCATATATGTTATAGGTGTTATTACCATAATATATGCTAGTATTAGTACTTTACGTACTATAGATATTAAAGAGCTTATTGCATATAGTTCTGTATCTCATGCCGCAGTGTATTTATTAGCATCTTTCAGTAACGTAATTCAAGGAATAGAAGGTAGTATTTTATTAGGATTAGGGCATGGTTTTGTATCTTCAGGTTTATTTATATGCGTAGGGGGAATATTATATGATAGATCTCATACTAGATTAATTTCAGTATACAAAGGATTAACGCAAATAATTCCAGTATTTTCTGTAATGTTTTTTATTTTATGCTTAAGTAATGCTGGAACACCTTTATCTCTAAATTTCGTAGGAGAATTCCTTAGTTTATTTGGTTCTTTTTCAAGACTACCAATATTAGGAGCATTTGCTTGTTCTTCTATAGTTTTATCAGCCGCCTATACTATATATATGGCTAATAAAACTATCTTTGGTGGAACTTACTCTAAATTTTTCTTAATAAACATAAAAGATTTAACTAAAAGAGAATTTTTATTATTATTTATATTAATATTCTTCACTATTTTATTAGGTATATATCCTAATATAATATTAGATAGTTTAAATTTTTCTATCTCAGGTTTAATATATATATAGTAAATGAAATTTTTTATTTATTATGCAAATTATATTAATTATTAACTTTTTCCATTACAAATTATTTTAAAAATTTTTAGATAAAAAAAATAATGTTTAAAATGAAAGAAAATTACTGTATGTTTAGTATATACATTCAATAAATGAAAAAAAATTTTTATTTTAATTCAGATAAACAATTTAATTAAATTTTTTAATTTTTTTATTAATAACAGAATTATATTTAATAAATAAAGAAATAACTGTTTACAAGTGTGATGTACCTCAACCTTGAGGTCTATATTTTCAAGATAGTGCTAGTCCATTAATGGAAGCTATAGTAGAATTACATAATTATATTATGTATTTCTTAATTACAATTTTATTTTTAGTAATATGAATAATGATATCCATAGTAAGAAATTATACTAAAAACAAATTTAGTAATATATATCTAATACACGGAACAGTTATAGAATTAATATGAACTATTTTACCTGCAATTATTTTAATAGTTATAGCTTTTCCATCCTTTAAATTATTATATATTACAGATGACGTAACGGATCCAGAAATAACATTAAAAGTAGAAGCACATCAATGATACTGAAGTTATGAATATCCTGATTTCTTAAATAGTGATAACGATTTTATAGCTTATGATTCTTACATGATAAATGAAGCGGAGTTAGAAAAAGGAAAATTAAGAATGTTAGATGTAGATAATAGAGTAATATTACCAGAACTAACTCATGCTCGTTTTAACATATCATCTACTGATGTAATTCATTCTTTAGCTAGCCCATCATTAGGCCTAAAATGTGATGCATATCCTTTTAAATTAAATCAAATATCTGTTTATTCTAACAGAGAAAGTGTTAATTATGGACAATGTTCAGAAATTTGTGGACTATGACACAGCTCAATGCCTATTGTTATTGAATCTGTTTCTTTAGAAAAGTTTTTAATGTTCTTAAAAAACCAATAATATGTTAATATATTCAACATTACTTTTATTAACATCTAATGCTATGAATAATAGAAGAGATAGTTCAATTATATACTCTAGAATCTCTGTATTAATAATAATAAATACAATACTATTATTATACACAATTTTGAATATTAACTTTACATATAAAGGATTAATATTATACAATGGATATATGGAAATAAAAAATTATATTATTATATTTATTATATTTATATTAATAGTAAGTACAATTATAATAAGTATAAATTCTGTTTATCCTCGTAAAATATTTATTAAAAATACAAAGCTAAATAGTAAATATTTACATAATTTAAATAATATAATTAATAAAATGTCAGACCAATATAGAATAATTGAATATCCATTAATATTATTATTTTGTATAATGGGGGTAATATTTTTGGTTTTAAGTTCAGATTTAATATCTGTTTTTTTATCTATTGAATTACAGAGTTATAGTTTATATTTAATATCATCTATTTATAGAAATTCAGAAGCATCTATTACTGCAGGATTAACTTATTTTTTATTAGGAGGACTATCTT
>Ga0185299_10002989_pt1 | contig 23939 bp, 21 predicted proteins | sample PaiPotPPA55metaG_FD_128002 | JGI IMG/M metagenome (GOLD analysis project Ga0185299, IMG submission 128002) | Iron sulfur acid spring bacterial and archeal communities from Banff, Canada, to study Microbial Dark Matter (Phase II) - Paint Pots PPA... ... | reverse complement strand
GAGCCACGCTCGTCAGTCGCAGCTCCCGCGTCCACCGCATCCCACCGCAACGTTCGTGACGATCGCGACCCGCCCCTCATCCGCCGTGAGACGCGCGGATTTAGATCAGTGATTTGCCCGACGGCAAAAGCGAAATATTTTTGCGCGAGGGGATGGACAAGCGTCTTGCGCGACGCGGGTTTGATTTGCCCGGCGGGCTGTTTTGCCGTCATTGCGAGGAGCGCAGCGACGAAGCAATCCATAGCGCCGCTTGCTGAGGCGTGGATTGCTTCGCGGAGCCTGTCATCGGGCGGCGCTTTGCGCCGACCCGTTGGCTCGCAATGACGGCTCACTCTTACGCAGGCACCGGTTCGGGCTGGGCCTTCGCGGAAAACGGCCTGAAGGTCAACGCGATCAGGAACGCGCCAAGACCCACCGCCCACGAACCGATATAGAGCCACGCGTAGCTCGCAAAGGTGTCGTAGATCAAACCACCGGCGACCGGCCCGGTCGCCATGCCGAGGCTGCCGGCCATCGCCGTGCCGCCGATCACGGTGCCCATCATCCGCAGCGGAAAATTCTCGCGCACCAGCACCGAATAAAGCGGCATGGTGCCCGCATAAATGAAACCGAACAGCGCCGCCACGGCGTAGAACGCGGCAAGTTCGCGCACGAAGACGTAACCGAGCGCGCCGAACGCCTGCGCGAGCAGCCCTGCTACGAGGACCCGCTTGGCGCCGAAGCGGTCGCCGAGCAACCCGAAAGCGATACGGCCGCCCATCCCGGCCAGACCCTCGACGCTGTAGATCGTGACCGCGGCGATCATCGGAATCCCGCAACTAACGGCGTAACTCACGGTATGGATGATCGGGCCGGAATGCGTCGCGCAGCAGAAGAAATTCGTCGCCAGCAGGATGATGAATTGCGGCGAACGCAGCGCCTGCCCCAGCGACATCTCCGGCTCCGGCGCGGCGTCATCCGATGGAGCCGCAGACATGGCCTCAAGCCCCGGCGGGCGGCGCACCAGCAGCGAGACCGGGATCATGATGGCGGCGACAACGACGGCCATGACCTGCATCGAGGTTCGCCAGTCATGGTTCGAGATCAGCCAGGCGGCGAGCGGCGACATGACCATCGGCGCCATCCCCATGCCCGCCGAAACCAGCGAGACCGCAAGGCTGCGATGGGTGTCGAACCAGCCGGTGACGCACGCCATCATCGGCGCGAAGATCGCCGAGATCGAACCGCCGACCATCAGCCCGAACATGATTTGAAACGACAGCAGCGATGACGCCCGGCTGGCCAGCGCGAGGCTGGCCGCCAGCACGATCGACCCGGTCAGTACCACCGGCAACGGCCCGAACCGGTCCGACAAGGTGCCCCAGATCATGCTGGTGCACGCCATAGCGAGGAAGGCGATCGTCATGGCGCTGGACACGCCGGTGACCGACCAGCCGGTATCCCGCGCGATCGGTTGCAGGAAAACGGGTAACGAAAACATGCCGCCGATCGCGACACAGCCGAGCAAGCCCCCGGCCGCGACGATCACCCAGCGATAGCGAGAATTTGTCATTCCTGATCTCCAACGCAGCTTTCTCTGGGTGGAAGACGAACGGGATGGGGCGGAAACCGACAGGTTGACGGCCCTTTTTCTGCGAGTGACGCTCGACCCAGTTGCCACCAGTAAATTTCTGCAATTCCGCAAACGTCCAAGCCGGATCGGACTTCCCCCATTCGAGCCCGAGCTTCCGCCCCACGGAAAGACTAGCCGGTTTCAAAGTTTTTGCGGCATTTTCGTGTATTGATATTGCCCGCGACTGCAGGTTGCGCTTGGATGGACCGCGCAGTTGGGGTGGAGAGATAGATGATGGCCGACAATGGAGCGGAGGTGGTTGAAAAGCCCAATCGGCAAACAGCCAAGAAGGCCCGTAAGGCAAAGGCTAAAAGAGCAAAGAAGCTTACGCATGGCGGCTCTAGGCAGACAAGGAGCAATGTTCGTCGTCCTTATCCGAGGGAGACTCTGGAACGAGCACTTTCGGTACCGAAATCACTTCGCGAGAAAAATGGCGGAAATCCATGGCCGCCCGTCGACGTCGCGACGTCCATCGGTCTTTCTCACACCAACTCAGATTTTTTCTATTTAGCTGCGGCGTCACGAGACTTCGGCTTGACCGACGGTGGACGAGATTCAAAACTGATCTCCTTGACCTCAGCAGGACGAGACGCGGTGTATGCGCCTGGAAAGGACGAAGAGCGAGCAGCCCTCATCCAGGCGCTCCTGAAAGTAGATATTTTTAGAAAGGTTCTTGATTACTACAAAGGAGACAACCTCCCAGAGATGCAATATCTGGGCAACACGCTCGTTCGCGAATTTGGATTGGATGAGTCGTTACATGAAGAGTTTTCAAAGCTATTCCGTGAAAATTGTAAGTTTCTAGGGATCGGCGCGGGCTTTACCTCTGAAGGTCCTCTGAAGACAGATCAAATCGCGAAGAAGCCTCGAGAGAACACCGGCACTGTCGTACTAGCCGAACCGTCCCGCAATACCGGGCTGAAGTGTTTCGCAATAATGCCATTTGGCGAAAGAGAGGCCACGAGGTCGAAAGGATTCTTCGATGAAGTTTTGAGAGCGTTGATTGCGCCCGCCGGTCGCGACGCAGGCTTTGAGGTTTTAACTGCCAATCGTGACGGCAGTGACGTAATTCACGCTACCATCGTAAATCAACTTTTGGACGCCGACCTTGTCGTCGCCGATTTGACCGAAAATAATCCCAACGTTCTATTCGAACTCGGCTTGCGAATTGCCGAGGACAAACCCGTCGCTCTTATAAGAGCAAAAGGAACGGCTGCGATCTTCGACGTCGACAATATGCTCCGTGTTTTCGAATATGATCCCAATTTGTGGTCAAGTAGCATTGATCATGACCGCCCTCGCCTCACCGATCACGTTAAGGCGGCTTGGGAACACCGCGACAGTAACATGACCTTCATGAAAATATTGCGAGATCGAAAACTCCCGAAGTGACCGTGCTGCGGCACGACGAAAAGCAAGGGCGCGGCTCAAAGATCCCGCTATCTATTCTTTAATTCGCGCCGGAAAATTAGCCCGTAGGGCGGGTTAGCGAAAGCGTAACCCGCCATCACCAATACGACTCGAAAGGATGTGGTGGATTACGCCTCCGGCTAATCCACCCTACGACCTTGTTTTTGTGAGATGTCCCGCTAACTAGGTGTTTTAGTCACAGACTTTGATGGTGCATTTTTATCGCACGATTCGAAGGAAGCGCTGTGGGACAAATTTTACACGGCTGCGCCACCGCGACGGAGGCAGTCCGTCGAGCAATACAAAATAGTCAAGAGAGCCTGAGAGCTTTCGCTAAGCGCTACGGGATCAACCCAGAAGACTGTCGCGGTCGCCTGAGCGACACACAGAGGGGGAGACAACATGAAATTCGTTTCGGCCGCCGCATTGGCAGTTATTGGCTGCCTTGTCGGCTTCAATTCCGCAAACGCACAAGGGGCCGCCATGAAAACGACGCCGACGACCAAAATTCTCGCCATCGGGACCATCAATCCCGGTTTTGAACAATCGCAGGTGTTTGCTGTCCTACCGGAGGAAGTTCGGGAAACTGTCGACCTGTACCTCGATGGCAAGATCGAGCAGTGGTACTCGCTACAGGGAAAGCCGGGTGTCGCGTTCATCATCAACGTCACCGATCCGGCCGTCGCTCACGAAATGCTCGAAAAGCTGCCTTTGGGTAAAGCACATATGATGAGCTTCGAACTGATCCCCATCGGCCCGCTCAACCCGCTTCGCTTTTTGCAGGGCATGCAGCCGAAACCTTGAGATATGCAGGGCCTTACTTGGCGACATGCGCGGGACTTGCCTGCCAAAGCGGGACCTGAGGATGAAATCGGGAATCGCGATGTGATTGTCATACCTGTCAATTTGCGATAGGCCCGATGCGGATCCCAGACGGAAATTTTTAGCCTGCGGCGGGCGGGACGTCAGGCAATCGGCGGAGCGGAAGTGATGGCGCGCAACATTCTGATCCTTGGAGCCTCGTATGGCTCATTGCTGGCGATCAAGCTTTTGATGGCGGGTCACAACGTGACGCTGGTTTGCCGGAAGAACACGGCGGAACTCATCAACCGCGACGGCACGGAAGTTCGCATCAGGCTGCGTGACGAGGCGAAGCACCGGGCGATTTTCTCGCGCGATCTGCCCGGCAAACTCGACGCGGTGACGCCCGGCGACGTCGACGTGTCGCGTTATGACCTGGTCGGTCTTGCGATGCAGGAGCCGCAATATACCAACCATACGATCCGGGTTCTGATGATCAAGATCGCCGCGGCGAAGCTGCCTTGTCTGTCGATCATGAACATGCCGCCGCTGCCCTATCTCCAGCGGATTCCGGCACTTGCGGAAATGGAGCTGGAGGAGGCCTACACCAATGCCCAGATATGGGAACGGTTCGAACCGGGACTGGTGACGCTCTGCTCGCCCGATCCGCAGGCCTACCGTCCGCCGGAAGAGGCGGCGAATGTGCTTCATGTCGGCCTGCCGACGAACTTCAAGGCGGCGGTTTTCGAGGACGAGAAACACAACCTGCTGCTTCGGGAGCTGGAAGCGGACATCGACGCGGTGAAGCTCGACGGGCTGGACGTTCCGGTGAAGCTCAAGGTGTTCGATTCGCTGTTCGTGCCGCTGGCAAAATGGTCGATGTTGTTGACCGGGAATTACCGCTGCATCACGCCGCACGAACCGCGGCCGATCCGCGACGCCGTGCACGGCGATCTGAAGCTCTCGCAGTCGATCTATGACGATGTCGACGCCATCGCCCGGCGCCTGGGCGCCGATCCGAAGGACCAGGTTCCCTTCGAAAAATATGCCAAGGCGGCGGAAAGCCTTCTCAATCCCTCTTCCGCCGCCCGCGCGGTGGCCGGCGGAGCGCCCTTCATCGAGCGGGTCGACCTGCTGGTGAAGCTGATCTCGCATCAGCTTGGCATGCCCAATGCCGAGATCGATCGCACGGTCGAGATCGTGGATCAGAAACTCAATGAGAAGATCGTGGTGGGTGGTTCCGGCTCGACCTGACCGGCTGCCAACGGCAGCACGTAAGCGCGGATTGGAGCGTGATAACTTTTAGTTTAATCGACGCATCCGCGAGTTCGGCCACCTCTCCCCGCTTGCGGGGAGAGGTCGATCACGAAGTGATCGGGTGAGAGGGCTATCCGCGAGTCCGGCTTTGACGAGAGTCCCCCTCACCCCAACCCTCTAAGAGCGAGCTTCGCTCGTCTCGACCCCGCAAGCCGGGAGAGGGAGCAGCGACTGATCGCCGCTGCACCTCAACCTAAACTTATCCCGCTCCAGCGAAGCGTAATCCACCGATCCCTGCACGGCGGCGCAATGCGGAGCCCGTCATCGGGCGCGCGTTCGCGCGACCCGGCGGCTATTGCGCCCTGCGAGTTGCATCGCCGCCCTGCTCGGCCGCAATGGCGCCGACGGTTCGGACAACCTTCTTCCAGCCTTCGCCCATCTTCGTGAACGCCGTATCGTTCTTCGGCAGCACGAAGCCGGAGTGGACCAGGCGAAGGCGCGTGCCGTTTCCAACCCTTGAAAGGGTGAACGTGACGACCGTTTCCAGCCGTGAGCCGTATCCGACATTTCCCTCGTGTCCGCCCTTCCAGGCATAAGCGAGGCGTTCGTTCGCCGTCACCTCCAACACCTCGCAGCGAATGATACCGTCCCACGCGCCGGCCGGCGTTGTCCGGAACGTGAAGTGCTTGCCTTTCACGGGCTCGAATCCCGCAATCGGCATGTGCAGCCAGCGGACGATCAGATCGCCGGATGTCAGCACCTTCCAGATCATCTCCGGCGCGTGCGGAAACACCTCCTCGACCACGATGTCTTGCGTCGCGGACTTCAATGCAGCGTCATTCATGGATCAATCTCCTTCAAAAGGGTCCGCAGGTTGGCGAAACGCTCGCGCCAGAAGACGCCGTAGTGGCTCATCCAATCGACCAGCGGCGTGAGGCCTTCAGGCTGGACGCGGTAATAGACGTTGCGGCCCTCGGCCCGTTCGGCGACCAGGCCGGCCAGCTTCAGGGATTTGAGATGTTGCGAGATCGCGCCCTGCGTCACGCCGCTGCCGCGCGTCAACTCGCCCACGGTGATCTCGTCGGATGTCACGATGCGCTCGAACACCGCCCGCCGGGTGGGGTCGGCGAGCGTTCGCAGAACGGTGTCGATGGCAGCGGCCTGGATCATGACCAATACATTAGCCATCACTAATTCATTAGTCAATACTAATATATCGAAATCAACAACGGCCGGTGGGGCGGGTTAGCGAAAGCGTAACCCGCCATCCTAGGAGCTAAGACGCAGCCGCATCGCCGACGAGGGCCCGCGCCGCCCTGGACTGAGAACGCACCAGAAAATAGAACGCGACGACGTGCGTGATCATCAGCAGCGGCACGTAGATGATCGGGATCGCGTAGGTGGCGCCGAACTCCCCTGCCCGCGCCGGAAGGCCGATCTGGACGGCGTGGTAATAGTCGAGGATCAGGTCGACAAACCCCACGAGATTGAAGGCGACGACCAACGTCCAGAACAGCGGACGGATCCTGACCGTCAGAAGCGCCAGCATGGCCAGCACGCCGGTTGCAAAATCCCAGTAGGCGGCGAAGGCGGCGAAGCTGGCCGGCAGATCGGGGCTGACCACGCCGGGAAGGAGGAAGACGAGCCCGAAGAAGCGGAAGCTGTGCAGCGTAGCGATCGCACGTTGTGCTTCGAAATGCTCCATCGCCTCAAGCCGGGGCCAGATGTAGACGCCGAAGCAAAGCAGCCACGCGACATAACCGAGAACGAGATGGATCTGGAAGAGGGGTTCCGGCGACATGTGGTCTCCTATCAGTTATCAGTGGTTGATTGGGGCGGCTTCGAACACCGCGGTCAGGATGCCGAGCCGGCCTTCCATGAGATTTCGTCCGAGGTTGGCGGCGAGCTGCGCGAAGTCCGGCCCCATCACCACGCCCAGATTTGGCGAAGGCGGCGCCCCCGACGCGCGCAGCAATGCGAACCAGGCCTTGGCCGCCTCGGTGTCGTCTTGCCAGGCCAGGTTACGGAAACCGGCCGGCTCGATCGCCTCGCGGGTCGCGGCGGCGGTCAAGAGAAAGCTCGTCGCCGGCGTTCGCGCCCAGGGGACGGGATAAAGTGGCTCAGCGCCGTTCGACACCACGTCGAAGGTCGCAAACCTGCCGCCTGGTTTCAGCACGCGCCGGATCTCGCGGTAGAGCCGCGCCCGCTCGGAGATATTCATCGCCACATGCTGCAGCAACACGACATCGAAATGGCCGTCGTCAAACGGCAGCTGCAGCGCGCTTGCGGTCTGGAACGACACCTGCCCGCTCTGGCCGGTGCGCCCGGTCAGATAGCGCGCGGCCTCCACGAATGGCTCGCTGAGGTCGATGCCCGCCACCCGGCAGCCATGGGTCGCCGCCAGAAAGCGCGCCGGCCCGCCGACGCCCGAGCCGACATCAAGCACCGACATGTCGGCGGTGATCCCGGCCAGCTTGGCGAGCTCGGCGGTGGCAGCAATCCCGCGGGTGTGAAACTGGTCGAGCGCGCCCAGTTGCTCGGGCGTGAAGCGCTGGTCCGCCGGCCCGAGGGCCGTCAGCGCCGTCTTCAGCCGCTCGGTCAGGCCGGTCGCGCGATAGTGGTCGCGCACGTCATCAAGGACATCAGTCATTGCAAGTCTCCTCTTCAGGCTGTTGTCAGGGATCTCGCCTACAAGCTTCGAAGGAAATCGATCATGGCAGCGCTGACCTCCGGCGCACGTTCCTGCTGGGTCCAATGGCCGCAGCCCGGCAGCATGATCGCCGGCCGGAGCTTGGGAACCATCGCCGACTGCTTCGCAATGAACGAAGAAAAGACGGCGGCGACAAAATCCCGGTCGCCCGCGATGTAGAGCGCGGGAACGGTCACCGTCGCTCCGGCAAGCGGAGCCAGCAGCTCCCAGCTGCGATCGATATTGCGCCACCAGGCGAGAGGACCGCGGAACCCGCTGCGCGTGAATTCCGCGACGTAAACATCCAGGTCGGATTCCGTGACCCAGGAAGGCAACGACCCCGGATCGGTCAAGACGTTACCCTTCCGGGGCACCATTCCGGCAGGAAACCCGCCAGCCGCGGACGGCGGCCTGTCGCCCGAGAGCGCGTAGAACTGGGAACGGAACGTGCGGCGCAGGTCGCGCCCGAGCCCCGCCTCGGCTTCGGGGGTCTGAAGGAAGAGCTGGTAGAACACAGCATTCTCGTTCCGCGGCATCAGCGTCGTCGGCGGCCCCAGGTCGCCAAACCCGCGCGACCGGAACGGCGGGCTGAGCGCGATCACAGCACGGAAAAGGTCGGGGCGCAGAAGTGCGGCTTGCCACGCTATCGGGGCGCCAATGTCGTGGCCGGCGATCACCGCCTGCCTGGCACCCAAAGCGTCGACGAGACCCACGATGTCGCCGATGTCATGGAGAATCGTATACTTCTCCACCTCCTCCGGACGGTCGCTTCGGCCATAGCCGCGCAGGTCCGGCGCCACCGCACGGAATCCAGCCTTCGCCAGCGCACCGAGCTGATGCCGCCAGGAATACCAGCACTCGGGAAAGCCGTGGCAGAGGATGACGAGCGGGCCTTCACCCTGCTCGGCCACGTGCAGGCGGATGCCGTTGGTCTCGATCATGCGATGCGTCACTTCGGGCATCGCCGAATCCACCCAGGATGCCGGCTCCGGGCCAGCCCCACTGGGCTCGGCGGCAGTGGCCTTGAGCGGCTCGGCGAAAGCCGCGCCGATAGTGAGCGCGCCGCCCGCCCGGAGCATGTCGCGTCGGGAAAACATCGCCTCTCGCATTGTGTTGCTCCCTTGATTGTCGCGCATCCGGGACCTCGACGTCGGCGTGACTCCTGATTTGCAAGCCGGATATACGACTGCTTCCCGCGATCGACTATTCGCGATAATGTCGATGAGGCATGAAGCAGAACTTCACAGTCAGGCAGGGCGCGCTCGACGGCGTGGAGGCGTTCCTGAGCGTTGCCGAACACCGCAGTTTTCGCAAAGCGGCCGCGGAGCTCGGGGTGACGCCGTCGGCGATCAGCCAGGCGGTCCGCACACTTGAGACGCGCGTCGGCGCAGCACTTTTTATCCGCACGACGCGCAGCGTCGGCCTCACCGAAGCCGGCGAGCGATTTCTTTCGCGCGCCAAGCCCGCCTTCGAGGAGCTGGTCGCCGCGAGCGAGGTTGCGCGTGACCTGGGGCAGCGACCGGCCGGACTGTTGCGCCTCACGGTGCCGCGCGCGGTGGTCCCGATCCTGCTGGAGCGGCTGATCGCATCCTTCTGCCAGGCCTTTCCGGAGGTCGAGGTGGAGATCGCCGCGAGCAAGGAACTGGTCGATATCGCGGCCGGAGGATTTGACGCCGGCATCCGGCTCGGCCAGTTCATCGCCGCCGACATGGTCGCGGTCCGGCTGACGCCGCCGTTCCCGTTCGTGGTCGTCGGCAGCCCCGAATATCTGCGCCGGCGGGGAAAGCCCGAGCGCATCGACGATCTGCGTCGGCATGCCTGCCTGCGAATGCGCCGCTCGAACGGGTCGATCGCACCCTGGTCGTTTGTCGACGGCAACAAGACCGTCGAGGCCATCGTCTCGGGGCCGCTGATCGCCAACGACTTTCCCACCATGCTCGGTGCGGCCGTCGAAGGCATCGGTCTTGCGCAAGTGCCGGAGCCGATCGCTGCGGGACCGGCAAAGGCGGGAAAACTCCTGCACGTCCTGAAGCCGTTCGCGCCAATGGCGCCGGGCGTGTTTCTCTACTATCCCAGCCGCCACCAAATGATGCCGAAGCTGCGCGCCTTCATCGATCACGTGAAGAGCCGCTCGGGCGCTGCCGACAAAACCTGAATTCACAGGCGATCACGCGGCATGGCGCCATTGGATTCGATCGCGGAAAACGGCCTCAGCCCGGCGCCCGCAATCAATGGGTTTGCGGAGCCCTCTTCTTCAGCTGGTCGACGCGCGAAAGGAACAGGCCGAGTATCGGCGAGGTGTTGGTCTTGTTGTAGCCGATGACGAGATCGATCGTCGGCGGCTCGCCTCTCAGGGGGCGGCTGGTCACGGACGGCGGCAGGAAGTTTTTCGCATAGAGGGGCAACAGCGCCACGCCTCTGGTCGATGCGATCAGCGACATCGCCATTGCCAGATTGTCGACCCGGTGCGCCGGCCGGAGATCCATCCCGGAGCGCTCCAGGTAATCATCTATAATGAGCTGGAGCGTGGGCGCCGTGTTCGACATGCCGATGAATATCTCACCCGCGATGTCTTTAAGCGCGACTGCGTTCTGCAATGCCAGGCGATGATCGCTCGGCATGGCAATGACCAGCGGCTCCTTGACGATGACCGTGTAGTCCAGATCGGGCATCTCAGCTTCAGGACGCATGAAGGCCAGGTCGAGCTTGCCCCTCAGCAGGGCCTGCGCAAGCTCGGGGGAATACTGGCTGGAAACCGAGATCTCGATATGGGGCAGTTCGTCTCGTAGGATGCGCATCGCCTGCGGAAGCCAATCCATCTCTTGTCCGGTCAAAAATCCGAGGGCAAAGGTCGGTTTGGCGGGGTGAGCGGCCCGCCGCGCCGCCTCAATGGCGGTCTCGGCCTGCGCCAGCGCCAACCGCGCATGATCGAGAAAGGCCCGCCCGGCGGCGGTCAATTCGATGCCGCGCACGCTGCGGCTCATCAGCTGAACGCCGACCTCGTATTCGAGATCGCGGATTTGCCGGCTGAGGGAGGGCTGCGCGGTGTGCAGCCGTTTCTCGGCCGCGAGCGTAAGGCTGCCCTCCTCGGCGACCGCGACGAAATAGCGAAGGTGCCGTAGCTCCATAGTTGCCTCCATATCTCCAAGGCATGCCCCTCTGCTTACAAAGTCTTTGGCGCAGGCGCCAGTGGTCCCCACTTGGCTCAAAATGATCGCGCCCTCGGCAGACGTCCGTGGGCCACCACCCAGCTCCGCGGCGTTGCCATCCATGCTCTGCCGGTAGGAAGCGCGAAATCGTGAGGAACCGAAAAATGAGCAACCCAGTTGTATTGATCACCGGCGCGTTGACCGGTATCGGCCACGCCACCGCCATTGCTTTTGCCAGGAAAGGCGCGCGGATCGTGGTCTCCGGCCGGCGCGACAAAGAGGGCAAGGAGCTTGTCGAAGTCCTGCGCACGCTCGGTGCCGAAGCCGATTTTGTCCGCGCCGATGTGCGCAAGGAGGAAGACGTTCGCGCTCTGGTTGACAAGACCGTCGCGCGGTTTGGCCGTCTCGATGTCGCGGTGAACAATGCCGGCACCGAGGGCCAGGGTGGCCCGATCACGGACCAGACCGCGGAAAGTTACGCCGCGACGTTCGACACCAACGTTCTGGGCGTGCTCCTGAGCATGAAGCATGAAGTGCGCGTTATGCAGAAGCAGCGCAGCGGCAGCATCATCAACATCTCCTCGACCTACGGGCACGAGGGTGCGGCGGGGGCTTCCATCTATGTCGGCAGCAAGCACGCCGTCGAAGGCATCTCCAAGTCGGTGGCCCGCGAGACCGTCAAATTGGGGATCCGTGTGAACGTCGTGGCGCCCGGCCCCATCGATACCGGCATGCTGACCCGCTTTACGGGCACGCCGGAGAACAAGGCAGCTTTGGTGACGACTGTTCCGATGGATCGCCTCGGCCTCCCGGAGGAGGTCGCGAACGCCATCGTCTTCATCGCGTCGGACGAAGCATCGTTCATCACGGGACATGTCCTCAATGTCGACGGCGGCAAGAGCCACTGACCCCTATCCGGGCGCGGAGGTTTGCTCGCCTCCGACGACGCCCGGTGGATCACCGGCGACACCATCCATGTCCACGGCGGCTCCAAGCTTTTAGCCTGTACCCGAAAGGAGAATGATCATGGTTGAGACCCCTGTACTCAAGCTGTATCACGCGCCCGCGTCACCCAATTCGAGGCGCGTACGGATGTTCCTTGCCGAAAAGGGAATTTCCGTGCCGCTTGTCTCCGTCGATCTCGCGGCGGGCGAACAGCACCGAGAAGCCTATCTCGCGATCAATCCGCGCCGCGTTGTGCCGACTCTCGTGCTGGAAGACGGCACGCCGATCGGCGAGGTACCGGCCATCTGGCGCTACCTCGATGAGGCCTATCCCGCGACGCCGTTGCTTGGCACGACTCCGAAAGAGAGGGCACTGGTGACAATGTGGGAGCGGCGGGCGGAGCTGGAAGGCTTCGCTGCCGTGATGGAGGGCGTGCGCAACGCGGCGCCCAGGCTGGCGGGCCGCGCGATCGCGGGGCCGCATGATTACGTGCAGGTCCCGGCGCTCGTCGAGCGTAGCAAGCTCCGGGTCGCGAACTTCTACGGCGATTTGGACCGGAGGCTGGCGGAAGCGCCCTTCGTTGCGGGTGAGCATTTTTCAGCGGCGGACATCACCAGCTTGGTGACCGTCGACTTCGCAACGCGTGCATTTGCCATGCCGATTTCGACTGAAATGCACGCGCTGAAGCGCTGGTACGACGTCGTTGCGGCACGGCCTAGCACAACTGCATAGGACGCTGGTGATACCGACGTGGGCGGTGCTAGAAAAAATTTCCTCGGAAAAATCTTGTGGGTTCAGCATCTATCGCCTCGATGAGTTCGCTCGGGAAGATTCATTCAGAACAGCCATAAGGGAGGCAAGCAGGTTACGGTGACAGTGCACTAAATTTCTTCGTGCGCGCAGATTGACTGCCAACGTCGCGCCATAGAGTCGAACGGCTGCCTGACCATGCGGCCCGCGACATTCCGGGCCTCGAATGCATGCCGGACTACGGCACAAAATATATAGACATCGAATAATTCGATCTCTATATATTTGAAATGGGACCGCTTCCAGAAACCCCGATAGGACTGCTCCTCAATCGGACCGCCAAGCGGCTCAGCCGAGCATTCGATGAGGCGCTCACAGCTGCGGGCGGGTCGTTGCCGATATGGCTGATCCTGATGTCGCTCATGCGCGAGGGAATGCTCAGCCACGGCGAACTCGCCCAGCGCATCGGCGTGCAGGGGCCGACGCTCACCCATCACCTCGATGCGATGGCCGATCAAGGCCTCGTTCTGCGCGAGCGGCCACCTGACAATCGTCGGGTGCAGTTCGCGCGCCTCACGCCGGCCGGCGTTGCGAAGTTTCATCGGCTGCGCAGCGCCGCGGCCGCGCATGACAAGCGCATCCGCAGCAGCTTCAGCGACGAAGAATTGCTGCAGATGTGGACGCTTCTCACCCGCCTGGCCAGGGACTTCGCCGGGCCGCCGAGCCAGGATCACCAGGAGAACAGAGAATGAGTAAAGCAGCTAACGATGACCGATCTGGCTTGCTGACCGGCAAGGTCGCGCTTGTGGTCGGGGCCAGTCGAGGCATCGGCGCGGTAACCGCCAAGGCCTTGGCCCGGGCGGGGGCGAAGGTGATGCTTGCAGCGCGCGACGCGAACGCCCTGGAGACGCTCGTCGGTGACATCCGCAGCGAGGGACATGAGGCGGGTTTCGTCACCGTCGACGTCGGCGACGAGACTTCAGTCGAGCACCTGACCGAGCGCGTGCTGGTTCAGTTCGGACGACTGGATGTCGCCTTCAACAACGCCACCGACGGCTCCAACCCGCGACCTCTGGCGGACACAGACGTCGAAGGGTTCGATCGGGCCATCCGGACCAATATCCGAGGAACCTTCCTCGGCATGAAACACCAGATCCCGGCCCTACTCGCAAGCGGTGGCGGCTCGATTATCAACATGGCGTCGTTGGCCGGGGTGCAGGGCGTTGCCAACCTGGCGGGCTACGTGACCGGAAAGGCCGGCATCATCGCGCTGACAAAGGTCGCTGCGCTCGACTACGCCGACCACGGCATTCGAGTGAACGTCCTCGCGCCCGGGCCTATTCTGACGCATCACCTGGAAGCAGCAGGCGAATCGGCGCAGCGACACGCGGCTGCCGGCACGCCGATGCGGCGCGTCGGAACCGCGGCGGAAATCGCCGACGTAGTGCTTTGGCTTGCCTCGGATCAGAGCAGCTTCGTCACCGGCGTCACCCTGCCAATCGACGGCGGCCAATCCGCCGGCACCAAGCCGGAGCAGATGTTCCGTACAGACAATAAACCGAACCATTCCGAGACGAGGTCGTGATGCTGGCGGATTAGCGAAAGCGTATCCCGCCATCACGAGCACGATGCGACGAGAGGATTGGTGTATTAGCGAAGCGTAATCCACCAATCCTTGCACCAATTGGTTTTCCGGTTCGAGAAACCGCCGCTGAATTCAGGCGTTTTTAACCTACATCCAGCAGTGTCGTATCAATGAAAGGCGCAACTTGCGGAAGTCCTTTTGACAACGATTTCTGCAACTGCGCCGTCGATCGGCGCCTCCCTGGCTCAGCTGATTTCCGGGTTACGGTGACAGTGCACTAAATTTCTTCGCGGGTTGCATTAAGCGCACTGCCAGTAGAACCCGAGTCACGGAGCTTATCCCTTTGCGGTCAAACTCAGGGTCGCGGCGATGTTGATGTTTCTGGTTGTAAGGTCGGCTTATCCATGCGTGTCGTCCAGGATCTATACCAAGCAAAGAGGCTCAAGATTGCAATTCCGAAGATGTTGACCAAGATTTGCATCCAGATTGCATTGGTGGTTTCGTACAGAACGAAGTAGGCGACGAACGAAAGAAAGATTCCGGTGCAGAAGGTCTGAAGCGATTGCTGGCCGCAAAGAATGGCGGGTCTAAAGATGCGCCATTCGAGACCGGGCCAATCGCGGGGCAGAAACCTGGTTACCAGCATGACGATGATTGCCAAATGAACAATGCGGTAGGGGGCGAGGTTGGTTTTGTCGTTCGGATTGAAGGCGTTATAGAGCCAATCGGGAAGCACCGCTCGGAGTTGCGGGATCCAGCCCGCCAAGGTCATGATGAGAGCAAATATCAGGTAGGCTATTCCCAGCATCAGAAAGATCCGAGACCTGATCAGCGGCATCAATTCGGATCCACCGCCAAGTGCAAACCACGCCCCCAATACGAACAGCAACTGCCAGCAGAACGGGTTGAAGTACCAGACACCGTAGGGATACGACGGAAGGTTCCAACCGAAATGACGCGCAAAGACGTATAAAACTGTCGAAGCGGCTAACACCCAACCGGGTTTCCGCACCAGCGCCCAGAGGATGGCGGGAAACACCAGCATCAACAGGATGTAAAGCGGGAGTACATCCATGTTGAGAGGCTTGTATTTGAGCGTAAGCATTGCACCGAGCATGTGAACAGGATGTTCAAAGAACAAGTGAATGTTGTAGATATTATCCAAATTAGGATCGTGATATTCTAAAGCTAAATATCCTATTCCTGCAGCGTAAACACAAAACAGAAGCACTTGAGCAACGTAGATCTGCCACGCGCGCCTAAGAATCCGCGTGCTTGCTGCCAAGGTGCCGCGCTCAAGCATGATTCTTGCGTAAACAAACGACGCTGTGAAGCCGGAGATAAAAATGAACAGATCAGCCGCGTCACTAAATCCGTAATACTCGGTGGTAATCCAATTAAATGTATTGTTCGGAATGTGGTTGATGAAAATTTGCCAATTTGCAATTCCACGAATCAAATCGAGCCGCAGGTCTCTGCCCTTGGGAGGAAGTGTCACAGTCATCCGACGCGCTCCCTTTAGGATTCCGTTCGTCCGCTATGATCAAAAAGACAGGCGACCTAAACCAGGAAGAAGTCCTATTTCGCCTGCTTCGGCCTGTCGGGCCGGCCAGGCGGCAGCACCGGCAGATGTTCGGAAATTCGGCTCGAGGACACAAACCGATCGCTTCGAACTATTCTTTGGTTGCAGCATATCTCGTGGCTTGTGGTTGCTGCGATGGCCTACTTGGTGTTGCGCGCTGAAAGAGCAACTTCTTTTGTGTGGGCCGGTCAGTTCAAATGGCAGAGGTCAGCTTTGGGTCTTGCTTGCGTAAACCACAACGAGCGGCGATGCTCGTGTATCGGCTCCGAGAATATTGCCCCCCGATCGGCATTCAACACTGATCACTGAACGCGATAGAATTACGAAGCCAGGTCAAGCGCTTTAGTAACGGACGAAGGGCTCAACCTTCGACGCCGATTGGGGGTCATACTGCGCGCCGATGCACAACGATTGGAATTGCCAATCGCCTGCCCCTGTTTCTCATTGGCATGGGCCAGGAAAAATACCGCACGTGCCGCTGACATTGGAATCGCGGGGTTGTTCATTGTTGGAATTGCGGTGCTGGTCATTGACCATGACCGGTTTGCGGCTTGCCTTGCGGGTATGATGATGTTCCGCTGCAGCGGCCGCTTGGATTGACGACGCTGCAATCAGCGCCGAGCAGAGAATTGTGACAAGCGTCTTTCGCATTTTGATCTCCGCAATGCTGGCCGCCCTTTTCCGAGGTCGCTTTTGCCTTTCATTCAGTATTTTTACGTTCTTGCGCGCGTTATTGCGTCCGCCGTTAAAGACCGCGCCAGAGGTCTCCGCGCCTGTCGGAGAGGGCATAAGCAGACATCGTTCAAGACCCAAAGCCACCGTTGATCCACGACGCCTATTTAACCGTCCCGCAACACGACATGCCGTGCGGGAATTGAAGACTAGCACTTTTGTTGCCTCGCTGTGAGGGCTGTTCGGGAGCCCATCGCCTCAGAGCATCAGACGGCGTCGGGACCGTTAAGGGTCAAACTCGGAAGTCGGCGCGCGTAACCGCCATATCCGCTTTCCCCCGATAGCGACCAAACTGCGGATATCGCGGGAGGTCCGTTTTGTGCCAATAAGCGACATCGATCACGGATGGCGGCTCAGTCAGTGGGGATCGTAAACTGAAAGAGAGCACCCCGCGGCTCGCACTTGGTCGCCCACAGCCGCCCACCATGGGCCTCGATGATCGCGCGGCAGATCGAGAGGCCCATGCCCATGCCGTCGGGCTTCGTCGTGTAGAACGGTTCAAAGAGACGCGGCAGGCTCTCCGGGCGCAGCCCATGGCCGGTATCCCGCGGCGGCATTCCTCTCGGCCCTGATCGAAGCTGTTCCCTACAAGATTCACACCGTGCTCACTGACAGCGGCATCCAGTTCACCTTCCCGCCGCGATATGCCGATGGGCCGACGGCGCGCTATGTGACGCACATGTTTGCCATGCGCTGCCAGGAGAATGGCATCGAGCACAGACTCACCAAGGTGAAGCACCCAAGGACGAACGGTCAGGTCGAACGCATGAACCGCACCATCAAAGAAGCCACCGTCAAGCGCTATCATTACGACAGTCACCCGGCAGTTCGAGGTCCACCTCGCCGACTTTGTCTCAGCCTACAACTTCGGCCGCAGGCTCAAGACACTCAACGGCCTTACGCCTTACGAGTTTATCTGCAAATCCTGGACAAAAGAGCCAGAACGTTTCAGGTTCAACCCGATCCATCAAATGCCGGGACTAAATACCTAGTCAACTGTTTCCCAGGCCGAGAATCTGTCGGCGCATCAAGTCTTTTGCGGCTAATAAGGCGTATTGACGATTGAGCGTTTCACCCCAATATGAGGTGACGAAGTTATCCTCCCGGGCTCTCAAAGAGGTGAGCCAGATGGCACCCGGTGGCAAGGGCGACCTCGATCATCCTTTTGCATCCGCGACGTTAGGTGACGGCCACAACAAGCTAAATGCACCAGTCGAATCGACTTTTTCGTTTGGTCCGTTCCACCTTTGCCCGCGGCGGCAACTACTGCTTAAAGGCGAGACTCCGGTTCCGCTCGGAAGTCGTGCCTTTGAAATTCTCGTTGCTTTGGTTGAGCACGCCGGCGAAGTGGTTGAGAAAAATTCGCTCATGACCCGGGCCTGGCCGGATGTCACGGTCGAAGAATCGAACTTGCGAGCTCAAATCATTGTCTTGCGGCGCGTACTCGCCGAGGGTGCGACTGGCGAGAACTATGTCGTTACTTTGCCAGGCCGAGGGTATCGCTTCGTTGCGGCGGTCGCGAAGTCCACAAGCGACACGGCCCAGCCCGCAACGGCCACCTGCAACAGACACAATTTTCCCGATCGCCTCACTCGACCGATCGGCCGCGCCGATATCGTGGCGATGGTGAGTAGCCGCTTGCAGCGAGGGCGATTCGTTACGATTGTCGGATCGGCCGGGATCGGCAAAACTACAGTTGCCCTAGCGGTCGCCGACAAGCTGCTTGCCTCTTACCGAGACGGTGCACAGTTTGTTGACCTTGCTCCTCTTAACGATCCCAAGCTTGTACCCAGCTCGCTGGCGTCAGTGCTGGGCGTTGCCGTCCGCTCGCAAAATCCATATCCCGCGCTCATTTCCTTTCTGAAGGACAAGCAGATTCTGATCCTGCTCGACAACTGCGAGCACGTCTTGCCGGCGGCTGCGACCTTGGCTGAAGAATTGCTGAAAGGGGTACCGGGTGTTCATGTCCTTGCGACCAGTCGAGAACCCTTGCGCGCCGAAGATGAGCGCGTGCAGCGCCTCCCACCACTGGAAACCGCACCTGCCGTGGCCGGATTAACAGTCGCCGAAGCGCTTACCTACCCGGCAGTCCAGCTCTTCGTCGAGCGGGCGGCAGCAAGTGCCGGCGGATACGAGCTCAGGGATAAAGATGTCCCGGTTGTTGCGCAAATCTGCAGCCGGCTCGACGGCATCGCTCTGGCAATTGAGCTTGCTGCGGGCCGCATCGACGCGTTCGGAGTTCGCGGAGTAGCCAGTCGCTTGGATGATCGATTTCACCTGTTGACGCGCGGCAGACGGACGGCGCTGCCGCGGCATCAGACGCTCGGCGCGGCGTTCGATTGGAGTTACGAACTGCTCTCCGAAACCGAACGCACCGTCATGCGCCGGTTGGGGGCATTTGCCGGACGCTTTGTGATGGACGCAGCCATAGCTGTCACTGGAGATGCCGAAGTCGCTGCATCCGTGGTGGACGAAATCGTGGCCGACCTTGTCGAGAAGTCGCTTGTGGTGGCCGAAGTGGGAGGTACGACTGTATATTATCGGCTAACCGATACTGCTCGCGCCTACGCCCTGAAAAAGCTGGCTGATGACGGCGAAGCGCAGGCCATTGCCAGACGGCACGCATTATACCAGCTTGATCAGTTCGAGCGTGCCCATTCCGACTGGGTGACGTGGCCTACAGCCGAGTGGCTATCAACATATGCCCCAAAGATCGATGATCTCCGCAGCGCACTTGACTGGGCATTTTCGCCAAGCGGCGACGCAGGAGCCGGGATAGCGCTTACTGTCGCCGCCGTGCCCCTATGGCTCGAGATGTCGCTAATGGAGGAATGCCGCGAACGCGCGGAGCGTGCGCTAACCACGCTGGAAGAAAGTGCGATCAAGGATGACAGGCGTCGAATGCACCTCTACGCCGCCGTCGCTTGGTCGCAGATGTATACTTCAGGATCACGCCGCGATACGGGGGCGGCATGGGCAACCGCTGCTGATATCGCGGAAGCGCTGGAGGATGCAGATTACCGACTGCGAGCGCTCTGGGGAACGTGGGCGACGCACATCAACAGGGGAGAATTTGGTGCGGCGCTGACACTCGCGAAACGCTTTTCCGACTTTGCCGAGAGAGGAGCAGATGAAAATGACCGATTGATCGGCGACCGATTGACCGGCGTGGCGTTGCATTTCCTTGGCGACCAACCGGGTGCAAGATGGCACTTGGAACGAATGCTCGGCAGCTATGTCGCTCCTGTTCAGCGATCGCATGCGGCCCGGTTTCAGTTCCACCAGCGGGTATCAGCACGGATGACGCTCGCGCGCGTTCTGTGGTTGCAGGGATACCCCGATCAGGCGCTCAGCTGTGTCAAAACCAATATCGACGACGCTCTAGCGATTGATCACTCGCTCTCGCTGTGCAACGCGCTCGCAAACGCTGCCTGTCCAGTCGCACTGCTGACGGGCGACTTGGCGGCTGCGGAGCATTATATCAGGATGCTGCTCGGCCAAACGGCGAGGGGCGCGTTCGATATCTGGCGTGCGTTTGGGAGCTGCTTTGAAGGCGAATTGCACGGCAAGCGGGGTAACCTCGCGACTGGATTGCAGCAGCTTAGGGCCGGAGTTGACGAGCTGCGTCGAGCTGGGTTCGGCCAATATCTCACCACGTTCTTGGGTAAGCTGGCCGAGGCTCAGGCCATGGCCGGAGACATGGTGCAGGCGACCGCGACTATTGATGAAGCGCTTAGACGAAACGAACATAGCGAAGAACGCTGGTGCACTCCTGAGTTGTTGCGGATCAAAGGTGCCGTCGTTTTGCAGCGCGGCGCTGCCCAAGCCGCCGCCATGGCCGAAGACGATTTTGTAAAATCGATCCGATTGGCTCGAAGGCAGGAGGCCCTTGCGTGGGAGTTACGCACCGCAACGAGCTTAGCGCGCTTGTGGTGGAATCAAGGGCGGATCAGCGAGGCTTACGAACTCCTCTCACCGATCTATGGTTGCTTCCGCGAAGGTTGCGGAACCGACGATCTTGGGGCCGCCAAGGGTCTGCTGGGTCAACTCTCGGCACACCGCTAGATCGGGACGGCGCCGGAAGCAGGCCGTTTCACAGTCCCGCCTTGCCAACGTTCACAAGGCTTTAAGGGGCGGTTTTCACGGCCCTTGCCGGGAATTTGCGAGAATTCACAACGTTTCGTTGGTGCGTGATCGCGGCCGCGGTCATGATGGGCGGCGAGGACAAAGCGTGCCATGCCGAAGCCGAAGAAATTACCAGCAGATATCGCCAACGCGCCGTTGCTGGAGCCGGCGACACAGCAGTTTGTCGATGCGATCGCCGACGGACCAGTCTTGTCCGAGTTGTTGCCTGCGGATGCACGAAAGTTTCTGTCAGATACACAATCAGCAGGCATTGGCAAACCAAGCGCGCGTTTGGAGGACAGGCTCATCGCTGTCGGTCCCACCGGATCAGTACGACTGCGCGTCGTTCGACCAGAGGGCGCGAGTGAAGCATTACCTGCGGTAGTTTATGTCCACGGCGGCGGCTGGATTTTCGGCGACAAAGACACGCATGACCGCATGATTCGAGAAATCGCTGTCGGTGCACATGTTGCATTGTTTTTCGTCGACTACGCTCGTTCGCCGGAGGCTCAGTATCCGATAGCGATCGAACAAGTCTATGCCGCCACCAAATACATGGTCGAACATGGGGGGCAGTTGGGAATCGACCCCACGCGCCTCGCCATTGTCGGCGACGGCGCCGGCGGCAACATTGCCGCCGCGGTGACGTTTCTGGCAAAGGAACGGCGCGGCCCCAAGATTGACGTGCAGGTACTGTTCTATCCCGCCGTCGCCTCGGCATTCGACACCGGGTCCTACTCCTTGTTCGCAAACGGGCCGTGGCTGACGAAGCGAGCCATGGAATCGTTCTGGAACGCCTATCTTCCGGACGTCTCCATGCGTGAACAGATCACGGCAGCGCCACTCAATGCGTCCATTGATCAGCTGACGGGCCTTCCAGATGCGCTTGTGATTGTTGCGGAGAACGACGTGCTGCGCGATGAGGGCGAGTGTTACGCGCGCAGACTGGCCCGAGCCGGGGTGCGCGTCACCTCTACCAGATACAACGACACGATACACGATTTCGTCATGCTCAACGCATTGGCTGACACACCGGCAACCCGCGGAGCCATTGCGCAGACCAACGCTTTTCTGCGGTCCATTCTTGAATGAAAGAGTTAGCCACGCACACAGCAATCTCTGGAAACGCCATGGAACAGGTCAGCGGTTACGGCGAAGGACTTGGGTCGCGCTTTCAAGAGCGCCGCAAGAAAGAGGAATCGCTGCGGGAAAGCGAAGAGCGCTTCCGTACGATGGCGGACACCGCGCTGATTTGGACTACGGACGCCGACAAGCTCTGCACCTATGTGAGTCAGATCTGGCTCGATTTGACGGGGAAAATCTTCGAAGAAGAGTTGGGTAACGGCTGGGCCGACGACATTCACCCGAGCGATCGCGACGCGCGTCTCGAGGCTTACGCGCATTGTTTCGACCAACGCAGCCCCTTTACACTCGAATATCGCGTGCGGCGGCACGACGGCGAGTATCGCTGGCTCCTCGATAAGGGCACCCCCCGCTTCGCTTCCGACGGCACTTTCCTCGGCTACATCGGCTCGGCCACGGACATCACCGAGCGCAAGCGCGCAGAGGAACGCCTCCGCGTGCAGCACACGGTCGCGCAGATCTTGGCGGAAGCGGCCACGATCGAAGAGGCCACTCCGAGAATGCTGCGGGCTATGGGCGAGTGTCTGGGATGGGACGTGGGCGCGCTCTGGCGCGTGGACCGGGAGGCCGAGGCGCTGCGCTGTGTGGAGCTTTGGCATAAAGCGTCGATAGAAGTTCCGGAATTTGAAAGAGTCAGCCGGGAGCTCACTTTCGTTCCGGGCTTGGGACTACCGGGCCGGGTGTGGTCCAGCCTTGAGCCCGAATACATCCTCGATGTCGTTCCTGATGAAAACTTTCCGCGTGGACCCATCGCCGAACGCGAAGGACTACACGCGGCCTTCGGCTTTCCCATCCTGCTCGGGGGGGAAGTCTTGGGCGTGATCGAGTTTTTCAGCCGCGAGATCAGGCAGCCCGATCAGGAGCTTCTCAACTTGCTGGCTACCATCGGCAGCCAGATCGGTCAGTTCATCGAGCGCAAGCGCGCCGAGGAGGCGTTGCGCAGGGTGCAGATGCAGCTGGTGCACGCCAACCGCATCGCCACCATGGGTCAGCTCTCGGCCTCGATCACCCATGAAGTGAACCAGCCGATCACAGCGGCAGTCACATACGCGTCAGCCGCTCGGCGCTGGCTAAGCGCGGAGCCACCGAATTTTCGCAAGGTGGATGACGCGCTCGCTGATATCATAGAGGCGGGGGATCGCGCAGGCGAGGTCGTCGGGCGAATCCGCGCCCTCATTAAGAAGGCGCCCGCACGAAAAGGCGCCGTAGCGATCAACGATGCCATCCTCGAGGTTATTGCTCTCACCCGTACGGAGGCCGCAAACAATAGCGTCTCGGTGCGGACGCAGTTAGCGGAGGGCTTGCCGCGTATCCAGGGAGATCGGGTCCAGCTGCAACAGGTACTAGTTAACTTGATCATCAATGCTATCGAAGCGATGCGCGACGTCGGCGAAGAGGAGCGGGAATTGCTCATCAGCAGCCGTAACGAACCGGATGGCGTGTCAGTCGAGGTGCGAGATTCGGGTCCAGGCTTCGCGCAGGCGACTCTTGACCGCGTGTTCGAGGCTTTCTACACCACGAAACCGAGCGGTTTGGGGCTTGGGCTGTCGATCTGCCGGTCGATCATCGAAGCGCACGGTGGCCGATTGTGGGCGAACGCGAACCTGCCCCGCGGCGCCAGCTTTCAATTCGCCCTGCCGGCGATCGCAAACACTGCGTCGTGATGCTGCACTCCTGAGCCGTCCTAAAGAACAGGCAACCCGACTGCGAGTTCCGCTGTGGGTCATTCGCGTCGTTTTGACAGCCTATCCGTCACTTCCGGTCTGCCCTCGGAAGCGGACATCACCAAAGGCGGTCGGCATGTCTCAAAGGTGCCAACAGCAGCCTTCGCGGGCCACTTAGTGTAAACGGATACCCAAGAGGCTGTCTGTCCGTTTAAAGCCACCAGCAAGGTAGACTATGTTGAAGCACTTGCTCATTGACCTCATTGGTCATTTTTCCGGTCTCAGCGATGCACAACTTCGGCAGATTGAGAAATCGTTGCCGGCGAGCAAGGCGCTGATCGATCTTCTCAAGAGGGCACAGCCGATCATCGAACAGGCGCAAAAGCTGTACGCGGAAGCTGAGCCGCTGATCGATGAAGCAATGAAGGAGTTGCAGACTGTCGGCCCCGCGGCGCAAATTGTGATCGATGTTATCGGGCATCATGTCAACAAAGG
>Ga0185299_10002987_pt1 | contig 23948 bp, 36 predicted proteins | sample PaiPotPPA55metaG_FD_128002 | JGI IMG/M metagenome (GOLD analysis project Ga0185299, IMG submission 128002) | Iron sulfur acid spring bacterial and archeal communities from Banff, Canada, to study Microbial Dark Matter (Phase II) - Paint Pots PPA... ... | reverse complement strand
AACCGTTCAGTTCAGGAGCAGTTGTGGAACTGCTCTTTTCGACGCACATTGGATCCGTGCTCGCCATGGCCGAACTGCTCAGCCCCTGTTCGTCCGCTCCGATCGGTTTGCAGCCGTTTCGTTTCGTAGCAATGGATAGTACCGAGTTGCGAAAATTACGCGCAGCAATTGCATCGTCTCAGAAGACGGAAGCAGAAAGCCCATCTGCGTCCCCTTGGCCATAGAAGTCGGCAAACCGGAGGTGTGGCCTTCCTGACACCCTTGCGATTGCTCCCGATTGACGGGCTACTCGGAAGTAGTTGTTGTAAACAGGCGTGGGTGTTGAAAAACTCTTTTCGCGGGATTTCACGAACGAAATTCGCTCGCAAGTTATTGAATCTTCGTTTGCCGCAGGCGCTGAAATTCACACAAATTACTGCTTTAGTTCCTTTTTCAACAGCCACAGGCGATCACACTAATTGAGGGATTGTTAGTGTAATGGCGATAACACGACAGCAACGGGTCCGGAGGTGCTCTTCTGCATATAAGAAAAATTTCGCGTGCTGAATCACAAAGTCAGCCGTGAGCTTTACAGATTACGGGACCACCTTGATAGGCGCAGCGACGCTTCCCAGGCGATTGCCTAACGAGTCCCGGACTACAAAGCGGACCATGTACTCTCCGGGTGGAAGCTGGAGGCCATTGCGGTATGTCATGCCATGGTGTTGGATCTGTTCCAAACCATCGGGGCTCAGGTGGTTGTCGATACGCTGAGAGAGTTCTGCGACCACTTCTCCAACCGGATTTCTTGCCACTGCAACGATATCAACAACCATGTGATTCCGATCGGATTCATCCACGGAAGTGAAGTTGGCTGGCATCACAAGGTCGAATTTCACTCGGGTTTTGCCAGCAGATTTGCCAGCGCTTGTACCCGACCACGTGATCGAAACCGGTACGCCAACGAAATCAAGCGGAGAGGTTAGTGCTAAGTGCACGTCCTGCCAAGCGGAAGTTGTGGACGTGTCCTTGGGAAGAAAGAACCCGTTCCGATAGCGTGCGTGTGCACTTTTTTTGGTGATCGTTACCGACACCTGATGCCATCCTGCCTTGGTGCTGCTGCGACTGACGTAATAGCCGAGCATGTAGTAGCTGCTGTCATCCTGAGTCGCCTGACGAAAGGTCTGGACCAGATTGTTGCCTCCGAGGAAGGCTTTACCTCCGGTGTTTTCCGCAAATAGCTGGAGCGTGCTGCTCGTGTCCCCCTCTTTCCATTGCGCTTGAGCGGCGGTGTCGAACTGGGGGTCCCCGATATCATAGGGATGCGTAAAGGTATTTTCATCCGCCGACGTTCTGGAAGTGGTTGATCGCAAATCGACAGAGTAGATAGCAATCTGAGCATCGTTCATCATTTTCCAGAGATTGTCATATTCCGATTGCATTTCATCTCGTTGGTGGGCGGGACAGGCCGGTTCGCACATGAGGGTGGAAGGTGGACTCAACGAGAACGGGAAACCAGAGCTCGCCCAGATAAGCGATTTCCGTCCTGGTAAACCCCGGAAGGCTTTCGCGATTTGCTGCAACGCTTGGACTGTCACGGACGCAGTCTCTCTTCTCTCCATGGAGGCCAACTGGGCCTCGGTTTGCAATTGTCCCCTGATCATCTTCGTAAGCGTTGCGCCTAACGGATCGCTCGGCGGGGGGTGCCCTGGATCCACGGTCGATTCGTGGATCAGTGGTTGGGTATTGGACCCCATCTTGCGCAGCCCTTCCGCCAGACGCTTCGGGTCGTCAGTGAAATCGTGAAGCAAAGTTAAGCCGCGACTGGTGAGCGCCAGCAGGCACATAGGCTCGCCAGATTCCGCGACCTCTGAAAGAAACTTGAGCAGTGCAATTCGGGCGTTTGCCTGGTCGGGGAACGGAGTATTCACAAAGTCGAATACGATGATGTTAAGACGGTGATAGTCACTCCCGCCCGGGTCGAAGTTGCTAAAGGTTCCATGTTCACCTTCGGAACGACGCACCCGGGCAGAATTTGTCTTCACTTCCTCAAAAACGGCTATCGGTCGAGACTTCCCGTCTTGCTTCAACGCAAACTCTTCTTTCGTGAGGCCCGAAATGTGGGCCCCGGATTTATCGTTGACGACAGTGGGAATTAATACCAATTCAGTGGACGATGTGAATGTGGTCGCATTGGTTTGCGCAGTCTGTGTCTGGAGAGGTGACGAGAGGAGAAAAGCAATGCCACCTATTGCGAAATAGGCCTGTATGCGACACATGAGCCACTCTCGTCTGCAAAGCTTCGCACAGTATAGCGCGATTGATTGGTTCAAGGGTTAGTTCCCACCAGGAGATCATCGCTCAGCCGAGCGGCTCTGTCACGAGTCTCTGGAAATGCGATAACTGTTGAAACCAGATGGCGATCACGCTCAGAATGCAGATCAGGCTGCGCCGTCTCTGAGAAACTGGGCGAAAGAACGGATTGATTTCATCTTTTCTTCACGCAATCCGCGCAGATCTTCCTCACCGAGTCGATTTTCGTACAAGAGTCTCCCCAACACATCTGTAAGTCGCGACCCGCGAAAGTCGTATTTGCGGTCAATCTCTTTACGGCGTTGGGTCAGGTGACGTTCCAGGTCCCACAGATCCGACGACTTCTGGATCTCGTTGGCCATTCGCTTTGCTTCCTGGATCACTTCGTGAAGCTCCTGGCCCAGAGCAGCGTCGAAGGCTGCGCGGGCGATGGCCTTTTCTGATCTCGACCAAATCGGCTCGTTCTGGTGGGGATGGGGGATTGGGCTCGACGGGCTGCTCATGGAATTTCACCGACTTTTAATATTCGAGTAACTTTCAGGCCGTCTCCTGGCGCTAGCCTTGAATCCAACCACCAAATCGACTCTCTCAGGAGGCCATTCCATGAAAGTGCAACACAGCGCTCGATTGCTTGTCTTTGCCATGCTTCTAACGACCCTGACCGCGGCAGGTCAGGTCACATCCGTTCCTTACACCCTCTCGACGTTTGCCACCGGTGTTGCGGGAACATATTTTCAACCCGATTCGATTGCCGTGCTCGGGAACCGTATTTTTATTGGCTACGGGAATGGAGTGGCGAAAGATGGCTCCGATGGCAAAAGCTGCGACGATAGTCGAGTACAAACTGAACGGCGATGTCGTGACCACCTTCTCTGTGGTCGGCCACAACGATGGGCTTCGCGTAAACCCGCAGACTAAGAAATTGTGGGCACTGCAAAACGAGGACGGCAACCCCAATCTGGCGATCATTGATCCGACGACCGGTACGCAAACCGTTTACACGTTCGCGCCTACGGCTCATGGCGGAGGCTATGACGATATAGCCTTTCGTGGCAACGACGTGTTCCTCAGCGCGTCCAATCCGTCCAGCAACCCAAATTTCTCTCAGGCTGTTGTCCGCGCCCCCATCAGCGGGTCCACGGTCAATGTGAGTGAAGTCTTGAACGGGAGCGCGGTCGCCACCGACATCCCCACCAACACGCCGCTAAATCTGAATCTCCAGGATCCGGATTCAATGAGTTTCAACCAGTTCGGCGACTTGGTCCTAGACAGCCAAGCCGATGGCGAACTCATCATTGTGCATCACCTGGGAGCTGTAGATCAGAGTGTTTACCATCTCCTGCTTAGCCTGAACGGATCCGGCACGCAAGTGGACGACACGGTTTTCGCGACGTCCACCCATGGCACAATCCTCGTGTCGGATCGCGACGCTGGATCCGCAGGGATCGTCTATGCGATCTCCAAGAACATCTTCTCTCCCGGAGCGGCCTACACCGCGGCACTCACTTCCTTGGGGACTTTGGATTTTGACACCGGAGTCATCAGCAACGTAGTAACGGGGTTGGTGAGTCCGCATGGGATGGCTTTCGTTCCAGAGCGGTAAGAGCCGAAGTCAGAAGGGGCGGTGGGTGCCGCCCTTATTTCTACATCAGCCACATGACAGCAGGAAATCTTTTCATTGCGTTGTAAAAACAGCGGGTTAACAAATCTTCGCTAGGCTCTCCGTTGAGTACCTCCGAGCCGCTCGCTTCGTCGCCTTAGTTAGCGGTGGGCGGGCGGCTTCTTTCATCGAGGGGGGGCCACCTCTGCGAGGAAGAGTTGCACGGGTTAGCAGACGACATTCAACACTATCAACAGGCACACTGACATAGGTGGCAAGTCGAATATGGACTACCGTATCTCAGACAAACGAGTCCTCGAGCCATTGAGACGCTGGATGAAGGAATATGAAGGAATATACAGCCGCAAAATCTGGAACTCAAGCCGAGGGTGTTGGAAATGATTGCTATCCAGGCAAAAAAGTCGCCGACCTAGCGAAGCCTGGTCAATAAAAGTTTGGACCTTCTCCCGTCCAATCCTCGTGTTCATGCTGCAACTGTTGAAATCGCATTATAAAAGGGTGCCCCTCTTGGAGTAGGTTGTGATTGTTGGCATCATCACCTACGAAAAGGAGCACGCTTAAGCTCGCGACTTCGGTTATACGTCTGGTCGACGATTCGACGATTCGCCCGGTAATCCTGAACCATCCCACGCCTCTAGTCCCAGCGTAAAGTGGCACAAATAGGCCGTGCTGCGGCTTCGGGACGAAGCGTCACCGGGAGCCCTTCGCTCAGAAGGCATAGATCAAAATCAAATAAACCATGTTTATTATCAATGGTTTAAGTTAACTTTTGGCTGCAAAATTGATCGATGACCTCTCGGTATTGCAACCACACGTTCATTATTGTACGATGTTCATGCATCATGAACATACATATTTATTTGAACACGGTTTCACCTTTTGCATGCGTTCATGTTTCATGTACGCCATAATAAAGTGAACAACACTTGTGAAACGCAATGAAACGTAAACCCCAACACGTACAACTGATCGAAACAGCACTACAGGGACTCCAGCGCACGACCGGACTCGCCGCACAAATCGTCCACTGGGAACAACCGAAGACTATCCTCCATGACCGCCACCAATTCGACGCAGTGATCGAAATAGAGGCACAAGGTCGGAAGCACAAATTTGCGGCGGAAGCCAAGCTCGGCATGAGAGCCGAACTCCTCACTCAAATCAAGGCTCTTTGGCCCAACGAACAACAGACTCGTCTGCTCATTGTCGCCCCCTACATCACAAACTATCTCGCGGAAAAATGCCGGGAAATCCAGCTTCCATTTCTCGACACCGCTGGGAATGCCTACTTAGAAGACGACGACCTCTTTGTTTACGTCACGGGTCAGAAAAAACCCACCGGCACGGTCCCGGCGCAAACAAACCGAACAAACACCGCCGCCGGTCTGAGGGTCTTGTTTGCGCTTTTGTGCCGCCCACAATTGCTGAACGCTCCATACAGGGAACTCGCGACAACCGCTAAAGTGGCACTCGGGACAATCGGGCCAGTCATCAAGGATCTTGAAACAAGAAAGCTAATTGCGACATTTGGTGCGGCCCTGCCAAAGCGTCGTCTCCTTGACGCCAAGGCCCTCCTACAGGAGTGGGTCGCCTTCTACCCCGCAATCCTCAGGCCCAGACTCCAGCCGCGTAGATTCCGTGCCCCTGACCACGACTGGGCGCAGCAAACCGATTTAACACGGTTTGACGCCTACTGGGGAGGAGAAGTGGCTGCAGACCGCCTCACGCACTATCTGAAACCTGAGATGCTGACCATTTATACCCTACACAATCCGACGAAGCTGATAACGGAGTTCCGACTCAGAGCAGACGTCAACGGTGACGTCGAGATTCTCGACGCTTTTTGGGATCCACATCTGACCACAGGGACACACGATGTAGTTCCTCCAATACTCGCCTATGCCGACTTGATGACTACCACTGATGCACGAAATCTTGAAGCAGCAAAACTAATCTATGAACAACTCATCGCGCCAAATCTTCCACCTGCGTAAGCCTCTGAGTCCGCTCGTCCTTGAACCACTCAAAGCAGTTGCTCAAACCGCGAACTCATTGGGCTTCCGATATTTTCTAGCGGGTGCGACGGCGCGGGATCTGATTCTCGAAAACGTATTCGGCCGCCCACCGGGACGGTTAACCCGCGACTTGGACTTCGGCTTTGCCCTCTCTGACTGGAAACAGTTTGAAAATCTCAGGGTAGCATTGATCGCAACGGGACGATTTGAAGCCACTCGAGCGATTCTGCGCGTCTCATATCTCTATGCCCCGGATATCAAAGTCAACGTCGATCTAATCCCATTCGGAGGTCTTCAAGACGGCCCGACCATCTCTTGGCCTCCGCAGAATGATTTTGTCATGAACGTCGCCGGTTTCAGTGACGCTCTCGAATCAGCGATGCACGTGCAAATCGATACCGACCTCGTGATACCTGTTGCCTCTCTGCCAGGTCTCATTATTCTCAAGTTGTTCGCGTGGTTAGACCGTAAGCACGAAAGGCGCGATGCTCCCGACATTTTGAAGATACTCTCCGAGTACGCGGATGCGGGCAATGAAGAGCGTTTATACGCGGACGAGATCCGGTTACTTGAAGCCGCAGACTTTGACATCACAGCTGCCGGCGCGCAACTTCTGGGCAAAGACGCTCGGCGCATCTCCGGCACCGAAACTACGGCGAGCCTTACCAACATTCTGGCTAACGCCAGCTTGAAGCAGGAGCTCGTGAACCAGATGATCCAAAGTGGGAATAGAACCGACGAACTCTTCGCCGATCATTGCGCACTGTTATTGGACAATTTCGAGCGAGGTTTCATAATGACAATCCCACAACAATCAGCCGGTCACTGAGCACAAACACAGTTTCCGATACCTGATGGACCACAAAAGGCCTACGGGTATTTCTATTCTGTTCTCAACCCGGCGTCCTGGCAGAAATACGCTGCTGCCTGTCCAATCGCGCCAGCACAACGTTGATCTTGCCACACGAGGACAGTTGTGACAGTCGTAGTTAAGGGAAGAACTAGGGCCTTAGCACCTTTATGGAACCACACGAGCCATCTCAACATACCGGCAAAAGGCATTGGCCAGTTCGATCTGACGAGGTGTCTTGCATTGCACTTGGAACAAAGCTGGGCTTGCGACGATGACGGCGACACATCGCGCACGCGAGACCGCAACGTTAAACCGGTTAAGGCTGTACAAGAATTCCATGCCTCGTGGCGCATCTTCGGGGGCGGACGTCGCCATGGAATAGAAGACCAGGGGTGCTTCCGACCTTGGAACTTGTCGACGGTACCAACTCGTGCTCTTGAGGGCAGAGCCGCAATGAGTGCGGAAACCTGCCGTTGTAGGGGGCGACAATAAGTGATGGGCGACAATCATACCTCCCGACCGGAAAGAATACTTGACGCCGGACAATGGGGCACCAGTCCGTGAACACCGCACGCATCTACAGCCACTCGAACGTCATGCAGATCAAAGAAGCGATCGAGCGGCGGAACCGGTTGTCAGCCGCGCCTGTGGAAGCTGTGCAAAGGTTGACCACAAAAGTGGCCACAGTCGCATGAAGCAACCGTGCCAAAAAACGTTGTAAATGATTGAAGCAGAGTTGGTAGCGCTACCGGGAATCGAACCCGGGTTTGAAGATTGAGAATCTTCCGTCCTAACCCCTAGACGATAGCGCCAAAGTTTTTTGTTTCACACGCTTAGCCACTTTTCCGCCGAGCGGCGGAAGTGCCAGTTTCACCAAAGTTTCACCAAGGCCATTGGTTTCGACCCTCGACATCGCCGCCGACAAGTCACCTTCGGAGGCGATTGCGTAGCGGTCGAACACGCTGCGTGTTTTGTGGCCGCTGATTTTCATGGCGATGGTTTCGGGAACACCAGCACGCACCAAATTCCGAACAGCCGACCGACGCAAATCATGGACGGTCAGCCCCTCATAGCGAGGGTCGTATGGCTTTCCCTCGACTTCGATTTTAAGGCCAAGGCCGCACGACGTACAAGCGTTCATCCACTCCTTCCGCAGGTTCGTCGCGTCAAACACCGTGCCGACCTTCGGTTCGATTTCCGCCAGCAACATCCGCAAGATGGACGGCAGCGGCACCACACGTGGTTCGTCGGTCTTCGTTTCGTGAAGCCGAACCAGCCCGGCGGTTAAATCGACCTGCGACCATTCGATAGTGAGCGCCTCGCTAAGGCGGACGCCGCAGAAAAACAAGAACAAAATCAGCGGTTGTAGATGCGTCGGCAACAACTTTAACAGTTCGCTGAATTTCTCGTCGGCGACGAAGCCGCGCCGCGCTGGTGGTTCCTTCAGTTGGCGGATGATAGGAACGTTCTGTATTTTCCCGTCCTCGTGCGCGATGCGGAGCATTCGACGGAGGCAGGCCAGCGAGCGATTGATGACGGCGTTTCCCGCGCCTTCAGCCTTCCTCTTTTTCACGAAGTCGCGCCCTGTGTCGACCGTGATGGCCAGCACCGATGGACCGGAGTTCTCGTCGTCGTAGCCAAGGAAGTCGTCGAGTTGCTTCAGGCCGGGCACAGTTTCAGCGCCGTCAGCCCGCGTGGTCAGTGAACGGTTCCCGCGCTCTTCGTAGGACGCCAGCAGGCCCTCGCGGAGTTCCTTGTACAGGATTTTCTTGGTGTCCGATTCCGGCTTGATACCACGGTCGCGTTCACCCATCAGCCTGCGTAACTCGACCAGAGCCTTCGCCTTCACCGTCTCTTTTGTGCTGACCCTGATTTGCCTGCTGCCGACGTAATACTGCGCGAACCAGAATGGCGACCGCTCGACCTTATTGCCGTCCGGCCCAACTCCAGCGTTGTAGATTTTCAGGAGACTTCCCTCCCCGTGCGCCCTACGCTTCATGGCCCCTCCGTTTCACCACCATATCTCTTGCCCTTGGTGAAACCATAGATGCCATTGGTCACTTAGTAAGTCCACAACTAACTCATAAATAAGACTTGCTTTGGCCATTAAGTTGCGGTATCATCTTCACATCGGCGGTAGTGAACTTCCCGGCATGGTCACCGAGCCAGTCCCAGAGTAATGGGACCGCAAAAAGTTCCGAATCCCATTCGGAGTTTTTTGCATGGCGAAACAGCCCGCCCTCGTTCCCGTCATCCAACCTCGATTGCTCGACGTCCGCGCTGCAGCCGCATACCTCGGCAGTACCGTATGGTTCGTCCGGACCATCGCTTGGGAGAAGAAAGTCAAAGCGGTGAAGTTCGGGAACCGGCTTCTGTTCCCGCGCGAGGAATTGGATTCGTTCGTGGACCGGGCGAAGGCCGGAGCGTGAGCGGAAAGACTCATTCGCCTTTCATTCTTACCAACCCGTCACAGGGACCGCCCATAGTGACCCCCGGCGCAAGCCGGTGAACAGGATTTTTAAGCAGGTCCGCATATCTTTTTCTGACGAGGAGGATACCGGCACAACACCCACGTGGGTTGTAACACGCCACGGACACTTTAGAAGTACCTGCTCCTCGTCAGAGCCTGTTCACCAACGAAGCCTTCGGTCAAACGACCGAGGGCTTTTTGGCGTCTGGAGAAAATATGGCAGAGCAAATACAACAACGAAAGTGCTGGGCGCGCCGCCACATGACGCCGTCGCAGTATGTCACTTACGACACCATGAGGCACCTGCGGGGTAAGGCACCCAACCCGCCGGTTTGTTACGCGCCCATCTGGAGGATAGCGAACAACTCCGGTCTGGGTCGCGGAACGACGCTCAACAACATCAAAGCACTCCTTGCCTCTGGCTGGTTGATACCCGCGCCCCACTCGTTCGAGCGCTGGACCAACTCAGGCCGGTGGGTGAGCAAGCAATACCTTTTGTTAGACGACACTCACGACCACTGCTCCGCGTGCCCGCCGTATAAGTATGACTTCGAAACCGGAGAGAACCTTGCGCCTGAAGACGACCGAGTCCAGAACCTTGGACTCCGACCGAGTCCAGAACCTTGGACTCCGACCGAGTCCAAGACTGCCGACGTCCCGAGTCCAAGGACTTGGACACAAGGTGTTGAACCACAGTAGTTGAAGCATAAGGAGTGGAACCTGTAAGCGCGCAACCCTTGAAGAGCGCCATTTGATTGGGTTTTTTCTTTTTCACCCAAGAGCAGAGCAAGGGCCGTCACAGTTATCCGACTTCATAGGACATCAATATATGAGCGTTGACATCGTAGTTCGCTTTACGGACGAGCAGGCCGCCGCGCTGAAGGCAGAGCGTACCCGAACGTTGGTACCGACGAGCGCGTTCATCCGCCGGGCCGTCGAGGAAGCGTTGAACCCGACCGGCGCAGACGCCCTGTTAAAAAACATCGAGGAGAAGGTCGAGGGGTACGTATGAGCAACTTCGAGACACTAGCCGGTGACCGCTGGCCCAACGCACAGATTCATGGCCGTGGCCGCTTTGCTCTACGGTCGGAGCGTGGCGAAGTGTACCTGTACCAAACCGAGAACCAAGCCCGCGCGTGCGCGCCGTTCCACAACAGCGTGGTGTTCGACCTGCGGCGATGCCCGCTGCCGACGAATTGCTCCAACGTCCATGACGGCGATGCCGACGACAGGCGGCGCGCCCGGCAGGAACGGCAGCGGAGCCAATGAGCTGGGGAAAAAGCAAGGCAGAGCAAACCGCGAAAACTCTCGCTGGTTATTCCGACGGTCGATACAGGCACGTCATCGACGGGTTGTTCGGCCCGCAGGGTGAAGAAATCGTGGTGGACGACAACCTTTTAACTGGCCCGCAGGGCGAACTAATTGTGATTACTCCGCCGGACGACGAAGAGGCTACGTGAGGCTCGGACACGACGTTGGAAACTGGAACGATTACGACTGGGAGCCACTGGGGGAAGCATGTGCAGCCAAGGGAAGGCCGAATACTCAACCGAGCGCCAAGCGTACCGCGCCGCCCGCGAGTCCGGGTTCAAAGACGTCGTCGCCTACGAGCACGACGGTCATTGGCACATCACTCGCTCCAAGCCGGTCCCGCACAAGCACCAAACGCCGAAGGGTCGCGGAGCGAAGCCGTATGTCCCGAGCGCCGCGAAACTCCGACGGAAGCTTGAGAACTGTGGCCGAGAACTTCGCGCCGCAGAGCGTGCGTTCAAAAGGGTCGAAGAGCTACGCAAACTGGCGGAGCAAAGCAAGGCCGCGTACCAAGAAGAATTAGCAGCCATCGCGGTGATGGTCGGAAGGCTGCACCGGGTATAAAAGATTCCCCCTTTGTCTAACCCTGTCGGGGGCTGCTCGTCTTTTGGGGGTGAAACTCCTGCCAAGGTAGGAAAGACGAGTGGAAGCCGAACGGCGTCGGAACCCAGCGCTGGTGAAAACTTGGGTGCGTCATCGCAGGGGACGGAAACTCTGCCAAAACTCTTTAAAAATCCAGTTAGTGTAATCGCGATGTTTCACCAGTTATCCGCAAAGGTGTTCAGGGGCACATGTGAAATCGGCCGATGTATCGCCTAATCAGCCGATTCTGCCCGTCAAAAACGAGAATGATGTTTAACTGTTCGCCACACGGGAACTGCCAAGCCTCGGTAGGATGGCGGGACGATATGACGTACTCACCGGGATTCGCGGCAATTTTGACTCCAGAACCGTCCGACAGCAACGGAGCCGCTGATTCCTGCACCCACTCGCGGTACTCGATTCCCTCATGCGATAGCCCGGCACGAACGCCCTCAATGCGGGCACCCTGCGGCGTTAACTGTTCTAGACGCGATTCAAGCTGTTCTAGCTGACGATACCCATGAGGTAAGCACAGGTAAACGAAATACCCCGCTGCCAAGCATGCAATTACCAACATGCCCGTTCGCCAAGGATGGAGCCTGAACCACGACTTGTGCATTAGGGTTGTCACACCAGCACATTGCTAGGGGTGCTGTAGTTCCGCAAGCGTTTGGCTGTCCAGTCTCAGAACGCAGACTGGGAGTGCTCTTGCAGTACTTAATTGTTGAAATGAGGCGTGGGTGTTGAAAAACTCTTTTCGCGGGATTTCACGAACGAAATTCGCTCGCAAGTCATTGAATCTTCGTTTGCCGTTGGCACTGAAATTCACTGAAATTACTGCTTTGGTTCCTTTTTCAACAGCCACGGGATTTATCGCCAGTTGCGTGACTCTAAGGTGCAGTCTGACCCTATACGGCATCCTTGAGACGTTCGCTAATTTCCTTCTTAATCAGGTAGCCGCCAAGGAAGCACACAACGCCGAACCAAACGGCGCAGGCGACTCCAATGACCAGAATCCCTCCTGCGGGTTCTGGCATGGCACGCGCCGCCAGTAAGCTGCACGCAATCCAGAATGCTACCCACAGAAACGTACGAAGTCTGTTGACGCGAACCGTGACCTTCGTAAGCCCACTGTCGACTTGTTCGCATTGCACTTCGACGCCACTGACAAAAGTGAAGGGGTTTAGACCAACCCAGTTGCTGTGACTGTACAACTTCCGCTGAATTCCGAGCACCGCAATCGGAGTTCTTATAGAGGTCACAGCGAGATTGGCGGCCCTGTATTCGACTCCTTCTTTTGATAGAAGGGTTTCGATTCGCTCCAAAGCCGCCTGAGCAGGCAGCCCACAGACGAGTTTATAGGTCTTACGCATCACTGCATTCACCTGCACGTATCACTGTTCATTTCGTAGGCCCAAACTGGCGAAACTTGGTTGGTGCCCGCGCCACACATAGATATTACCGCGACTGTCGTGGCTGGCGAAATCGTGGCTGGCGAAATCAGGCGTGGGTGTTGAAAAAGTCTTTTTAGGGAATTTCAACAGCGAAATTCGTTCGTAAGTTATTGAATGTTCGTAGGCCGTAGACGCTGAAATTCACTGAAATTACTGCTTTGGTTCCTTTTTCAACAGCCACAGGCGATTTCACTAACTGAACGACGAGGCACCACAGAACCGCTAGAGTGCCGCGAACCACAAGAAGGCGGAGCGCAGCGAACCCCAAGAAGCAACCAATCAAACCCCAAAGCGTAATAACCCAGCCGATAACAACCTGACCGCCTTCTTGGCCGAGCATTCCAACCAGCCAGTAATCAGGCGACCGCCGCGACGAGCCCCGCCACACCCCCGCGAATTGGCTCAGGAAGTGACGTTTCGAGGCCCATCCGACTCCATTCGCTTGCGCCTGTTTTGACCCGGCCCGCGTGACCCCTGACCATTCGCCTTATGGACGCCTCTCTTGCTAAAGCTTTTGTTTCTAACACAATAGCTTTTTGTGGACGAGCCATCGCGTTACCCACGCTTTGGCTGCAAAGCTATGAAAGCACAAGACATCCCCGCTCGAAATCGACCGAGGGGGTCGATTGAATGAAAAAGACGAACGCGCCAGCAGCCGTGCGCGCCCTCAGAAAAACAAACGGGGATGAGATTCGCGAACCGGGGGGAGGGTTCACGCCCTTATTCGGGCTACTTCCGCCAGCCCGGCGGCCCGTTCCGGGTGACTTACCCAGCCCTTTACGAGCGATTACGAGCCTCGACCCCGTCACATGAGCTGGGCACACTGGAGCCCAATCATGCCCATCAAGAACAAGAAAATCATCTTTTACGCGCCGCCTGAGCTTGTGACGTTGCTCGATGCGGAAAGCGAACGAACCGGAGCGCCGATTGCCGAGCTGTGTCGCCGAGCCGTCCGCCTGCTGGCGTTCGGTGAAGCACAAGTAGCACGAACGGTGAGCACGCCGCCGGTCAAATTTGGTGGCGTGTTATCGCCAGTTCTCTTGGCACGCATCGCTCGCGCGCCGAACCTAGAGAAAATCTAAGCCCATCATGCCCACGCCCAGAAAATCACTCGCAGACCACAAGTTGGCGCATACAAAACCGGAATGGTCTGACCCGGACCCGTTCCAATCTGGCAAGCCGAAAATGCCAGCAGATTTACCTCCGCTCGCGGAGGGGGAATGGAAGCGCTTGGTTCCGCAGCTCGGGAAGCGGAAAACGCTCACGAAAGCCGACGCCAGCGCATTCGAGATTTACGTGCGCGCTTACTCGCGCTGGCGCAAGGTCGCTGACCTTGCGGAGCTCAATCCGATTGAGCTAGTGACTTGGGTGGGCAGCGACGGAATCGAGCACTCGAAGACAGTCGAGAGTCCCGCATCCAAAATGGCCGCGAGACTTGAAGGTCAGCTTGCGAGATATTTGAAAGAATTTTCTGCGACTCCCGCGAGTCGAGACCGCACCAAAGCCGCCCCGCCGCCTTCGCCTCCGCCGGACCCGGACGAGCACGTCCTTGACCGCAACGCAGAGCAACCGGTTCCGGATGACACTCCGGAAATCGATATCTACTCCGAAGAAATGACGAAAGCACTGGAGGCGCTTTCATGAGCCGGGAAAAACAATGGGCTCACCTATATAACAGGGCTATTTGGAGAGGCCCAAATGGAGTCCGGGGACTCAAGCTTCGCCGCGACCCTCTTTGCGAGATTTTGGGCTGCACAAATCCAGCAACTTGCGTTGACCACATCAAGAAGCACAGGGGCGATTGGACGCTCTTCATCGGTGGCAACAATATGGAAAATTTACGCTCACTTTGTCAGCCTCACCATGACGCGAAGGAACAGCGCTACGAGGATGGCAAGGAATCGTTCAACCCGACCAGCGCAACGGGCACGCAAGGCCGCCAGTTCTTGTCCAGCAACCTCACAAGCGAGCAGTTGGACAGAGCAATCGGCTCGAAGCAAGAGCTCAAGGCCCTGCTGGAAGGAATACCTGAATGACGCACCTGACACAGAAAATTCTTTTTACGTCAGTGATTTTGCTGGCAGCGTTTGCTGCCGTGGCTGCAACCTTGGTCGCAGCCCTGCTCGCATCCGTCAACGAGCTCGCGGTATGGCTCGGTAAAGAGTAGGTCCTTGTCACAGCCGCACGGAACAATGGGTAGCACGACGCCCGAACGAAAAAGCAAGAAGGAGAAATCACAATGGCAAAAATCCGCTGGTCAAACCATCCCACCGATAAAACCCTCAACGGCTCTGAACAACACGTGCCCCGCTCCGTCGCAGAATATGCCTGCGCCGTGGGCCAAGCTTCTGTCTGTCCTTTTCCACGACGCGGAGCGCCCGGTTGGCACGAAGCGATGGCCGAGCAGGAGAAGCTTCGCAAACCGAACCCGATGGATACTTGCGTGCCGAATGTTTTTCCGCCGGTCTGGGAGGTCTGCCAGTTGCCAATTTCCGGACTGCCATCAATCCTGCTCCGTCATGGGAGCGAGGTCAGCCGTTGGGAGTCGCTCTACTTTTACGACGACAAGGGTGACCGGCACAACGCTCTACCAGCATCCTGTCCCGCAAGCATTCGCAAACACTTCGAGGACCTCGCAGCCGCATCCGACCCGGACCAAATCGCTGCCGCGAACGAGAATGCTTTACAAGCACGAATCAAATCGGAAGCTCACGAAAAAAGTCGCGCTGGCAAGATGCTCGCGCGGTTAGGAATCGTAGCGAAGTCCTAACACTCTGCTGCTAGATAGAAGGAGCAAACCATGATTGATGTATCTACGATTCTCGCACTCGAACTCGCAGCCGTCGGGCAAGTCTCGCCGCCCGAATATCTGCGCACGCAACTCGAAATCATTCGAAACAGCTAACAAGCTAACAGGGGAGCAGGGCCAAGGAGAACTTTTTATGCAACTGACTCAAGAACTACGCACGGCTTTGCTCGACGGCTCGGCTTATGGCTTTCCGTCGGCGACGAGCGCTCCGAAACATTTTCAGGACAGAATCATCGAAGTCCGCCACGCACAAACTGAAAAGCGTGCGGAACCCCAGCCGTCAGCCGCATACCAGCAGCGCAGCTTGGCCGCCGGGCACTTCTTGAAGCAGCTCTTCCCGACCCGCAACGCGAAATCGTTGCAACAGCGCTTCCTCGAACAGACCGGTCGCGAATACCTCTACACGCCTCCGCCGGTTCGCAAAACGAACAACAGCAAACCCGGTCAGTTGTCGCCCGCCAATGTCGCCGCCTTAAAGCGCGTCGGCGTGAGCACGGAGACGTTCGAGTTTATGGGCCAGCAGAGTCGCGCAAGAGTCCTCGGCGCGGCGATTGCAAAAGACGCCAAAGCATACACGCGCAGCCGTGAGGTTGCGGTCTCGAATTTAACCGCCGAAGAGCTCAGGGCCGAATTTAACCGCCAGATGGGATGGACGAAATAATGGCACCCCTCGCTGGCAAATACGGAATCCACGACCGCGTGGCTGCACTCGAGTCTGAGGTTAACGGCATTCGTATTGACCTCGACAATAAGCTCGTGCGGCCCGGCCCCGCAGGCCCCAGCGGCCCGCAGGGCGTGAAGGGCGACTCGTGTGTCGGCCCGGCAGGAAGGGATGGGCGAGACGGAAAAGACTCAACGATACCCGGCCCCGTTTCGACGGTGCCCGGCCCCGCCGGACCTAAAGGCGTCGGTGAGCGCGGACCCGCAGGCGCTGACAGCGCTGCGGTGTTGCAAGCCGTCAGAGCCGAGCTGGCCACCACACACAAGGAGTTCGAAGACTTGAAGTTGGTTGTCAACGCTATTTACGAGCAGAACAAGCAAGCGTCCGGGTATATCGAATACCTGCGCTCGTTGGCCGCCGCTCGTATCGCTACACGAAAATAAGGAGAACAATGCTTAACCCAGTAAACGATGAAGCTTCAAAAATCGCTTATGCAACCGGCATCCGAGAACTCGCACCGCTGGTGCGCCGCCTGATTGCTTTGGAGAACACGGTCCGCGAGCAGGCCACGCAAATCTCCGGACTTCAGATAACCGCACTTCAGTTGAAGCACTCGAAGGTTCAAGTAGTTAACTCGAAGGAGGCCGCCATTGGCAGATAACAAAACTCCCACGCCCGCGCCACAACAACCGTCCATTTTCTCACCAACTCAGCGACCGACTAACGGCTCGCTGCCGAGCGTGATTTTTCGCCCCAAGAAATAAAAAGTTTGCAGGGGCGCGCCCGTCAGCCCGCCCCGCAATCGGGAGTCGTTTCTAGGCATAGGCCGACTCCCGTCATTTTCTGCCGTCCGCTTAGGAAAAACTGCCAAGCGGAACGGCAGAGAAACGCCTTCACAGCCCTTCGACACGGTGATGCCAACCGTGACGATTTGCGCGCCCTCAGCCAAGCACGTTCTTCCTCCGCAACCAAGTTTTTTTAACCCGTACCGCCACGCGCCCGTCGGTGCCGAAATGGACGGCGACGGCGAGATGACTTCCGCGACTCGTTTGAGTTTCTCCGATTACGAGAGAATGAGCGTTCAGACTCGAAACGCAGCCGTTTACCGCCAGAAGCCGACTCCCGAATACGCCCTTGACCACAACAAAATGCGTCGGCTCCTCGTTCGGTTTATGGAGGCCCGCGCGTTCTCAAAAAAGCAAATTGCTGCGGGATTGACCGGCAGCGATGCGACCCGCCTGCAACGCGCACAGGAAAAACTGGCTGCAGACAGACCTCGACTGATTGCCCTTGCAGACAAGCTTTGCAAAGAATACACCGAAGCGAAGAGCTACGGCGCGCACAAAGAGTGGCTCAAGCACGCGGCGGGTGAAATCGAAAACGTCGACACCCAGTTGCGTATGCAAGAAGAAAACTTTCCGGCGGTTGTTCTAGGGGTGATTTATCGCAGTTACTGCTGCGGCGATAACTCGGTCGAAGTGGGCAACGCGCTTTCAATGAAGCCCCCTTTTGTGCGGCAGCTTCTAGCGCGTCTTAAGAAGACTTGGAATCAAATACAAGCGGAAGATGCCGCTCCGACCGCTGCGGGTCGCCTGCGGAAAACACCGCTCAAGCGATTGGTTGCGGAGCGCGCGGAATCCGCAAAATGGTTTGCGAATCTGACGCCTGAGAAAAGAGAGGCACGGAAGGCGCGTGACAGGATTGCAAGTTCGATTGCGCGGGAGAACGCGCGCCGCACGAAGGCCCTTAACACCGTAGGGGGATAGTGACCCCACAAGGGTCGCCCTAGCAACGGGTCACGGTATTCGCTGTCTCCAACGCAATCGAACGCGCTGAGTACATCCTGAAGGAAATTGACAGGCGATGGCCTGTGGTCAAAAGACAGGAGCCAGAATAGATAACGGTACAAGGACCGCTGGGAGTCTAAGATTTTTGTGAAGAGTTGCGATGAAGAGGCAACAGCGACTCGCGCTCGCACAAAAGCGGTTGACTAATGTGCTGCGTGCCCACACGGTCGCGAACGACCGAACCCTCGAACAAAAAATCTCAGACGCAGGGCCGCTGAATCAGCGCATTGAGCCTTTCATCTTGACGAAGGCACGCGTGGGAATGCTCGCAGACGGTAGTCTTCGGGCGGAAAAAAGAGGCAAGACGCTGTGGTACTACCTTTCAGAAACAGAGCAAGAGGAAGTACAGCGTAGATTGGCGGAGTTGGAACCCGTATATGATGCGACGCAGGAGGGTGAGTTCAAGGTTCGAGTGGGGCAAGCGCTGGAGATTGCAGTCGAGAGGGCGCTGAAGGAAAGCGGGCGAGATTACTTGGGAACTCACGGCGGTTTGGAAGAACACGATGACAGCACCCTCTACAAGAAAGTCGAACCACCGTTGGTCATAAGCGGGCAGAGGATGAGGAAGGGACCGCTGGACTACATCGTGTTCGAGCCGTCGGGGATGGCGGGAATTGAAGTCAAGAACTATCGGACGTGGCTCTATCCAGATACGAGCGAAGTGAAGGACATGCTGATGAAGTGCAGTGATATAGGAGCTGTCCCGGTGTTGGTAGCGCGGCGCGTTCCATTCATTACATTTCGGCTACTGAACTTGAGTGGGTGCTTGGTACATCAAACATACAACCAACGGTACCCGGCAGCGGAGGCGTGGTTGGCGGAGCTCGTGCGCGATAAGAAGGTGCTCGGATACCACGATGTAAGGACAGGAAATGAGCCGGACGGTAGGATGCGGCGATTCGTTTGTGAACTGTTGCCGGGCCTAGTGGAGAAGGCGCGGCCGATGTTCGAAGCATTTAGGGCGGAACACGCTCAGTACGGGAGTGGGGACATGTCTTATGACGATTGGGTGAAGGCGATTTTGGTGGGGAGGGGAATCTGGGCGGACCGGAGGGGCGAAGAGCCGGAGGAGTATGACCCGGATATGTAGACCAAGGCCAGACACTCTGGTTTATATGTATTTAGAAGTAGTATCCCCCCTTCACTGTCTCATTCTGAGAAAACGACCCAGTGCGGGGATATAGAAACCCTTCATGCGGCCCGCGTTCATCGTCCTGCCGAACGAAGAGTCTCACCCGTCCTACGAATAGCGTGTGCTGACTGGTATTCGCCGACAGTCGCTTAAACCGCGCCGCTCTCAAGATGTTTGCGAAGATTTTCCTTTTCCAAGTCTGTCAGATTCCATGAATGAGAACAGAGCGGTCCGAAGACGGTAATCTCTTCTCCGGCGTCCAGCATTCGCAGAACTTGCGCCCGGCTGAACTGGTTAGTTTGCTTTTGCCGCTGGGCACACTCCGGGTAAGGACAGCTAATCAGCATTAGGAATATATCGCCGTTGGCCATGCGTTTAAATCGTAGCATGGCTCAAAAACCTTTCACGGGCTAACAGTGCCCCGAGTTTCTACTTTGGCGGGAGCCAGACTTTCGCTCTCTGAGCGAAACCTTGATGTCATGAACGCCAAAGCATAGGATTGAGCATTCCCCCGGACAATTAAGATTGCTACGAGGTCACCGATGGACGCTGCACTCAAAACTGAGATTCAAGAGATTGTCGAACTTGTCAAGACCGTGCCGGAGCCGCTTCAGCTTCGCGCCTTCGAGATTCTTCTGCAAGACGCTATTGACCGCGTTGGAGGTAAGAAACACTCTCGCGACACCGAGAAGGGAGACGACCGCGGTGACCCAGATGCCATGAAGGATAAGAAGAAAGACAAGGAACGTGAGCGCGAGTCTGAAGGTCTCGACCCAAACACGCTCCCGATGCGGGTGAAGGCGTTTATGAAACGAACGAAAGTCACGTCTCCGCAAATCGAGAAGCTCTTTCACATCGAGGGCAAGCAGTTCGAGCCGATTTGGACGGTGAAGGTCGCGAAGTTCTCGAAGGCTCAAGTCCAGATTGCGCTGTTGCAATCGCTCCAACGTGCGTTGACTTCCGGCGAGTTCTCGTTCGACCGCGAAGAAGTCAGGACTGAGTGTAAGAACCGGAAGAGTTATGCCGACACCAACTTCAAGGTCAACTTCCAGAACAACGCAAAGTATTTTTCTGGACTGGAAAAAGACGGCCTCGTCTCGCTGACTGACGACGGTATGACGGCTCTCGCCACTCTCATTTCCGAACTCGCTGGTGCGGACGATGGCAAGTAAAAACGTAGTCGTTCAATCACTCCGTGAGTTGGAGGAAGAGTTGACCAGCATTGCGAGAATCATCCAGTCGACGAAGACAGTCTTGCTGGCACCCGAAGTCTTCGTTGGGGAGGTCGACCACGCCGTCGCAATATGGGCTGACCGTGTTGAACAGAAGGTCAACAAATTTGGAGTAGACGAGGCCGTCTCTAAGAAGTACCGAGATGGGCTGCGTAAACTCCACTCGCTTTCAAGCAAGAGGAACCAAAGGACGAGTCACCAGCGAGTAATCAAGGACTTGTTGAAGGACTTTCACGCCGACCTGATGCAGCCGGTGATGTTCCACGGCAGTGCAGACCCAAGCGAAGCAATAAAGCAAATCATCGCTGACATTCCTTACCCGGACCAAAAAGGGTATCTCGAAGAAGCCTTAACCTGCATCGAGGCTGACTGCAAACGTGCAGCGGCAGTTCTCGGATGGTCGGCTGCGATGCACCACATTCATTCCAAGATTGAAGAGATAGGTTTCGACAAATTCAACAAGAAGGCGCATGACATGTCGACAGCCACGAAGGGCCGTTTCAAGGGCTTCAAATCGTCGGCACCTGTCGAATCAATCAGCGACCTTCGTGAAGTACCGGACAGACGTATTCTCTGGGTTCTCGATGGTATGGAAGTCCTCGAATCGAACCAGCGCCAACGACTCGAATATGGATTGGACATGCGGATACAGGCGAGTCATCCCGGAGATGCGGAGGTCACACTGACGAATCTCGAATCGTTCTTCTCGGACCTTTCGACCCTCGTCTTCAAGAATCCGAAGCTTGCGGTCTAGCCAAGAGGCCGCCGCACGACTCGCAAAAGGCCCGCTCGAAAGCGGGCCGAGGCTTACCTTATTACTTGGCAGCTTGGTTTTTAATCATCTGCTCTAATACACGAATTGCTGTTAACAACCCCAGCGCAGCGACCATCGGAGCCTCGTTCTCAAACGTCTCGGAAATCTTCTCCGTAAGGCATTGCGCCTTCGCGAGTATCTCGCGCCTTTCGTCTTCGGGCTTGCGGTTCAAAACCAAGATGCTGTCTCTGGCAAGTTGCTCCGTGGCGCGCATAGTGTCGTTGTAGGCTTCACTTGAATATGTGCGGTAGTATGAGCCAAACAGCTTCCATTTGCCGAGATTCATTTTGGCCTCTTGTATTGGGCTCTGACTTCGTCGAACGATTTGCCTTGCGCGAACAACTCGGCATCCCGCTGCGCCAATCGTTCGAGGTTCTGCTCTACATCATGCTGAAGCTGGTTTTGCCGAGCTAAGCCATCAATCAGGGCGATTGTTTGCAGCAGCGCTGCGACACCGAACGCAACGAAGGTTATCCACCCCGCCACACACCAGAAGCCACTTCTCGTGGTCGCGAGCCAAAGGCCGCCAACAGCGACGGCGCACGTCGGAATGAATGTAACCGCGAACCTTCCGCGTGCGCTTCTTAACATTGGCAATCTCCTGAACGTCCGTCGTAGCATAGGATAAGCGATGTGACCGGAGGGGGGAATCCCTTGATTTCTGCCACGTGCACCGCCTGCGGGAAGCAGTTCATAGTTGAGTTCGAAATAAAGGGCGAAGGACTTAACGTCATGCTTCCGGGCAGCCTCCCGCCGCGCGTTCGTCATTGTGCGGACGGCAACTTTGTGGATGTTCCCAGCAAACCCACAGGCTTCTACGAGATAATCGACGGGAAGCAAGTAGCGGCGAAGCCGATAACGAGTGACCCTTTTGAGGATTGAGTGCCCGACCCGCCTTTGCGCGGGAGGCAGCGTGCGCCGTAGTACAATTTCCGCATGAAGAAGAAACGAAAATCTCGGGACCCGCGTGAACGCGCACACAAGAATCGCAGCTTGAAGGGGAACAGGAAGAAGCGCGACAACAAGCGGTGAGCTACACGCTCGTAACTATTGCGCTCCGTTCCCCGAGTCTGCTGCCGCGACGTCGAGGAGCAAGGGCTCGGCACACACGCCCGCGTTCGTCCCCTTGTCGATTTGCGCGATGCGGAAAATAGCCCGATTAAAGTACTTTTCGCTGGCTTCGAATCCGAGGAAATGCTTGCCGAGTTTCTTCGCGGCCATGGCGGTTGTTCCGCTGCCCATGAACGGGTCAAGCACGGTCTCGAAGTCGTACCAGCCCAAGATTTCCTGTATTAGACCCACCGGCTTCATGGTTGGGTGTGCATTGTTTCCGGGCGCTTTATGCCTCAGAACGCTCCTTGGACGTTTCTTGAACTTGTGCTCAGGGCCGGGATAGAACAACACCATTTCGTAATTGCGTGTGTGCTCGTGAGCGGTGTCTCCTTGCCCTCCCCCGCCAAGCTTATGCCACACCAGTGCGCTCTTCGGTTTGGGAAGGTTGTTCACGACAACGCCGTCCGGCGCAACCGATAAGACCGGGTACATGTCGGACTCACCACGCGTATTTATTTTATCCATGCCCGGCTCAAACATTGGGGCGCGGGCTTCGTATTTCCAGAGGTTGTCCCATTCACAAAAGATATAAGAGCCGACCCTTGCTAACCCAAGCAAAGCTGTCACTTCGAAGCTTGTAAACTCATCGTCCCAGTCGGCCCTGCCGTGATGCTCCTGAAATGCCATGAAACGCTTACCGTAGGGCGGGTCAGCGATGATTAAATCAAAGGACTTCGCGTCAAAGCGCCACAGGTGGTCGCGGTGGTCATCGTTGATAATGGTGCAGCACGAATAGTACTCACGGTCTCGGCTCGCGAGGGTTAAGTGCGGTACGATTTTGCGACCACAGCCTTCGTTCATTTTCCGGCACCCATTCGCTTTGCTCTCGTGCCCCACGTCGTTTCCATCTGCTCCACCTTATCGCTCAGTTCAGCTATCGCTTTCTTAAGACGGTCGAGCACTTCAATACGCGCAGCCGGACTCGGCGGTTCATCCAGTAGCGTGTCGAAGTGATAGCTCCGAAGGAGGGAGTCGCACGCTTCAATAACTTTGGAAGCCGCCACATCTGCTTCCGACCTTGTCTCAGGTTCGGCGTCCTGCTTTAGTGTTTTGAGAAAAGCCGCGAAGCTCGCGACGCTTTCCCCGTTGTCTTTGGCGAGCTTCAGAAGGCGTGCCTGCTCTTCGGGTGTGTACTGCGCGACGAGCCGATGATGGCCGAACGACAGTCCGTTAACACGTGTTAACACGTGGCGCGCAGTGTAAGCGAACTGCCGCAGCGTTTCGACGGTCATACCAGTCGCTTTCACCGCCACTTCTTCACGCTGCTTCTTCTTGAAGGTGTCCTCACCCTTGAGCATCCAAGCAGCAATCTCCCACTGGTTGCTCCACTTCGCTCTCGCCAGCGCTTCGCCCTTCTCTTTCCATTGTTCGAGCTTGCGCGCGTCGACCGCTGGTGCTTTCTTCTTCAGAGCTTTCTTCTTCGTGGCCATGAAGGGATTCTGCCGGTCCAATCAGCGGCACGCGAGTTACGTCCGGTGCGCGACCGTTGACCCGCCCCAGCAAGGCGTTCGGTTTCACCGTTAGTTTCACCAATCCAGCCTCCCGCAGCCTGACGGGACCTAACGGTTTCGCATGTGTTTTCAGTGACTTACGCGGAAGTGACGGACTGGAATGCGATTGAGAATCTTCCGTCCTAACCCCTAGACGATAGCGCCACTCAGGTGGATTGCAACGAAGTCCGATTATAACAAAAGCTCGTTCTCACCAAACCGGGTGCCCCAGGTCTCGCGGTTTTCGAGACC
>Ga0185299_10002986_pt1 | contig 23951 bp, 17 predicted proteins | sample PaiPotPPA55metaG_FD_128002 | JGI IMG/M metagenome (GOLD analysis project Ga0185299, IMG submission 128002) | Iron sulfur acid spring bacterial and archeal communities from Banff, Canada, to study Microbial Dark Matter (Phase II) - Paint Pots PPA... ... | reverse complement strand
GCTCGGACAATCGTTATTGCAATGCCGGGGATGTTCCGAACTTCGGAACAGTCGACGGGCCGGCTTCGACGCCCACGGCCTGTTATCAGACCGATGAGAGCTCAACCCCTTCGCCGGGCACTGTGACTCAAATCTCGACTCATTCGAAGCTGCAAACCGCGCTCGATAACGCGAGTTGCGGAGACACGCTTGTGCTTCAGGCTGGCCAGACTTATTCAGGATTCACTCTTCCTGCAAAGAATTGTGACGCAAACCATTACATCACCATTCGCAGCAGTGCCCTCGGTACGGGTCTGCCGCCGGAAGGCGTTCGCGCCACGCCCTGCAACGCAGGAGTAGCGTCGCTACCGGGCCGTCCAGACTTAAGCTGCGCTTCCACCAGCCATGTGCTGGCGCGGGTCGCCGGCCTGCCCAAGGCTAGCCAGATCATAAACACTGATCCGGGAGCCAATTACTATCGACTGGTCGGACTGGAAGTAACCGACACTGAGGCCAATGGTTCCGCCGGAGGCTATTACGAGCTCATCATGCTGACCAGCGCGGATCATGTAATTGTCGATCGCTGCTGGATCCATGGATCGCCAATAGGAGAGGACGTAAAAGGCGTAGAATTTTCCGGCAGTTCCTATATCGCCGTTGTCGACTCCTACATCTCCGACATCCACTCCAAGCTTTCGGGCTTCGGAGCAGATTCCTCGGCGATTGGTTCGGTCACGGGTCCTGGACCGGTCAAGATCGTAAACAATTTCCTGGAGGCCGCTGGAGAGAACGTTCTCTGGGGCGGCGGGGCCTCTTCCACCAACGTGAGTGACGTAGAAATACGCCGTAATCACATGTTCAAGCCCCTCACCTGGTGGAGGTCAAGCCCCACCTACTTTGGCACGGCGTTCGAGATTAAGAATCTTTTCGAAAGCAAGACCGGAGTCCGCCAATTCGTCGAGGGGAACATCTTTGAGAACAATTGGGCCCAGGCTCAGAAGGGCACGGCTATTCTCTTCACTCCGAAGAACCAATACGGGGCGTGTCCGGAATGCGCGGTTCACGACATAATTTTTCGCTATAACATCGTCCGCCATTCGGTGAACGCCATTGGAATGGCTTCCGTCTATGCCACCACATGTCCGGGCGAAGCCGGGAACGGCACAGGCAAGTGCCACTATCTGTCGGGCGGCCTCTACGGCCTCAGCATTCACGATAATCTTCTCGACGATATCAACGAATCTGCCTATTCGCCGGGCGACTGCTGCAGCGATGGATTCCTTTTCGAGATCAGCACCAACCAGCCCAGCAATTGGCCCCACGATATCCGCATCGAGCACAACACTGGTTTTCCTGTCGGCTGGGGTGTGGGCTGGGTCGGCATCCAAGGAACACCGCAAGTCATCGCCAACTTTTCGTTCGATAACAACCTGATGACTTCCGGCAACAACGGCTTCAATGAGATGCTGCCCGGAAATCATCTTCTCGGGTGCGGGACAACGAATGCATCCGGAATGAACGGTACGCTGATCGGCTGCATGGGAAATACTTGGACGGCCGCGGGAAATGTGTTCGCAAACTCCTCGGCGCAGAAGTCGCCGAAATTTCCGGGGGCGCCGCTGCCTCGGGGTAATTTCGAGGCACCAACTTCGGAGGCGCTGGGCTTCGTGAACTTCAATAATGGGAACGGTGGAGACTATCACCTGATCCCTACCAACCCTCTCAGGAATACGAGCTCAGACGGAAAAGACCCGGGTGCTGATATTGACGGCCTGCAGACTGCCACAGCCGGCGTGCTGTAATCGCACGGGAAAGATAGCCCATGGCGCTATTTCTGTAGCTTCATGGTTACAATCGTGGCATAGCGTTCAGTCACTGGCCAGTTTCGGAGCATCCAGCGGTCGAACCTCCACGCAGCCTTGCGCACCGGCGGCAGAACTCGGCAAACCAGCGGTACAAGTGGAAGCCTGAAATATCTTGGTTCTCGAACCGCGAAACGCTCTGTCAGCGCGCCCAGTTCCTCGCGGGTTAAAGGATGTTCGAACTCCGAAATGTCTTCGTGGGCAGGTAGCAAGCTCCGCAGAAAAGCATACCCTCGGGAGAATCGCACTGGTTCCTGCAGAATGACTACGCCGTCCTGGGCTAGAATCCTGAACATTTCTTTTGCCACCCGCGCAATGTCAAGATGGTGAATGAGGGCGATGCAGAAAATTACATCGACCGACTCATCGGGGAGGCCCGTATCGTAGGCGGATCCGACCTTCAGCCTCGCCTCCAGACCTGCGTCACTCAAGCGCTTCCCCGCCAAAGCAATTAAGTCTGGAGAAATGTCCATCCCGGTTACTCGAGCTCCGCGCTCGACCAGGGGAACAATGTTTTCCCCCGTCCCGCAGCCAAAGTCCAGCACTGTCTTCCCTCGGACATCACCCAGCAAGTGAAAAGCGTATTCGAGCGCAAACGGCGTGTCACGAGGCGGATTCAGGTAGCGATCAATCTGCGCACGATCAATTCCCGTAAACACAATCTTCCGGGCCTCCTCTGCGCTGCGTTCAATCTCAGCCCGATCGCGCTCTGACAATTGACTGTCCCTCGTATCCATCCCTTTGCTCCCATTGTTCGCCCGCTTTCTTGTCGCAAGGCAAAGACGAATAACATTGTGACCCATTCAACGCGCCACGGCAAACGCCCGAAGCACCCACCGAAAGAGATCCGGAGGTGCATCGAACGCCCCGCCGCCCCGAGGTCGGGACATAACAAACAGGAGGCCGAATGTGCTATATTGGCAATGGTGTTCCACCCGCGAATCAGGCGGGGATATTGCCTGCATGTACCACTATCTAAAGACCTTATCTCTACTTCCCGCATTGATCACATGCTTCGCTGGGGTAACTCAGCTTACGGCGCAAAGTCCCGGCAGCTTTGACGGTCAAGCGGAGCTGCCACGGGTTTATATTAAGAGCTCCCTGGCCGACACTCCCGCCCCGGGGAAGGTATGGAAGCTCAAAGCGGGCGACTCCGTGCAGGAGGCCCTGAACCGGGCCGCGTGCGGTGACACGATTGAACTCCAGCCGGCCGCTACCTTCGATGGCTCCTTCGCCCTGCCCTCCAAACCCTGTGACGATAGCCATTGGATCGTTCTTCGGACCGCCAGTCCGGACTCGAGCCTGCCCGGCGAAGGCACGCGCATCAGCCCATGCTATGCCGGGGTCGCATCTCTTCCCGGTCGACCGGCATCTCCGTGCGATTCCCCGCAAAATGTAATGTCTCGAATCGGCGGTTCCAAGGGCAATAACAAGATCGTCAGCAACGAGGCGGGCGCCAACCATTACCGCTTCGTTGGCCTGGAGATTGCCGACACAGGCATAAACGGTCCAGCCGGTGGCTTCTGGAATATCGTAATCTTAAAAGATGCTAGCCATATTGTTTTCGATCGTTGCTGGATCCACGGCTCGCCAACCGGCGAGGACGTGAAGGGAGTGGTCTTCGAAGCCAGCTCCTACATTGCCATTGTCGACTCTTTTATTTCTGACATCCATTCCAAAACTTCCGCCAACGGAGCTGACTCCTCTGCCATCGGCTCGGTGAGCGGGGTTGGGCCGGTCAAGATCGTTAATAGCTTTCTCGAGGCGGCGGGCGAAAATGTACTCTGGGGCGGGGCGCGCGCCGATAGCACCTTGTCCGATATTGAGTTTCGCCACAATTACGTATTTAAGCCGCTCACCTGGTGGCATAAGCATTCCAGCTTCTTCGGAACTCAGTTCGCAGTGAAGAACCTCTATGAGACCAAGAACTCGATTCGGGAATTGATCGAGGGAAACATCTTTGAAAATAACTGGGCGCAGTCTCAGAAAGGCACCGCAATCCTGCTTTATCCTAAGAACCAGTACGGCGCGTGTCCGTCCTGCACGGTGCGAGATCTGACCTTCCGCTATAACATCCTTCGCCACACGGTGAACGGAATGACGATCGCCGCGACCTATGCGAGCACCTGCCGGGGCGAGCCCGGAAATGGCACTGGGCATTGCCACTTCCTATCCGGCGAAATCGCTAAGGTGAATGTTCACGACAATATCTTCGAGGACGTCAACACGAAAATCTACGCCCCCGGCGATTGCTGCGCGAATGGGTGGCTGTGGTCCATCGGAACCGACCAGGAAAAAAATTGGCCCCACGATGTGGTCATCGAGCATAACACCGGGTTTCCGACCGGTACTGGCATTCTCATAACCTCCGATGGTCCCCAGGCGCAGGTCGAAAACTTCGTCTTTCGCAATAACCTGGTCGGTTCTGGCGACGGCGGCATTCGTGTCTTTCCCCCGGGCGGGGGCCGGCCCACGTGTATGGGGCCGGATGGCGCGGTTGGAATGATGGAGCGCTGCTTTGGAAAATCGTGGATTCTCACCAACAATGTGATCGTCCAGACGAATAACAAAGCTAACTTGCCCGGCGACCCCTATCCCAAGACGCCGCATTGCGGTGCTCTAACGAGCTGCGAACAGTTTTTTCCCAAGGACTGGAAAGCCGTAGGCTTTGTCGATTATCGCGAAGGAGTCCAGGGGGACTATCACCTTCGCCCCTCCAGTCATTATCGAAAGGCCGGCTCCGACGGCAAAGACATCGGAGCGGACGTTGATGCTGTTTTAAGCGCCACCAAAGGCGTTGCTCCTTGACCGCCGTTTGTTCAAAGCTTAATGCTGAACCTGGTCCGTCGAATTCAAAATAGGAGAGTCTTCGCATCTAAGGTTATCGTTCCGAACGTAACCTCTGACAATTGTGTGGCTCTGATATATTTGGTGCACACCTTGATTTTCGCTCCTGGTGCGCTGTTTGTCGCTGCTCCACCTGAAAAATTCAATGAAGCAAATTCTGCGAAAAGGACTCAAGGACATCATCGTCGACGAAGTCCCTGATCCGGTCGTCAGTCCCCATCACGTCCTGATCCGCCCTATCTATTCCCTGATCAGCAGTGGAACCGAAACTGCCAGCATTCACCAGGAAGGAGTGCTGAAGGCAGTCGCCGACAATCCTTCCCAACTCGGCAAGATATGGAATGTGCTCAAGGCCCAAGGTCCGCTGAAGACCTTCGCTGAGGTAAAGGCCAAATTCAGCGAATATGCGGTGCTGGGTTATGCCGGTGCAGGTCTGGTAGTTGAAAAACATCCCACGGTCGCAGGTATCGAAGTCGGAGACCGCGTAGCCTATGGCGGCGAAGGAACGGGGCACGGAGAAACCGTCCGCGTCGGGCGCAACCTGGTTGCAAAGGTACCTGATAATGTTTTGTTTGAGCATGCCTGCTTCACGACTCTGGGCAGCATTGCACTCAATGGAGTGCGCATCGCCAATATTTCCCTCGGAGACAAGATCGCCGTTATCGGGCTGGGCTTGGTGGGTCAACTGATTGCCCAGCTCGCGCGCCTGCAGGGCGGTTTTGTGATCGCCACCGATCTCAAGGCCGATCGTGTCGAACTAGCGCGCAAGCTCGGCTGCGATATGGCGCTGGCTGGAAGTTCAGAATTGTCCGCACAGATTCAGTCTCAGACAAACGGCCAAGGCGTAGATTGCGTGATCATTGCCGCTGCCGCTAAATCGGATGCTCCGTGTCGCATCGCTGTTGACCTCTGCCGCGATCGCGGCCGCATCGTTGATGTTGGCGCCGTGGAACTGAGTTTTCCCTGGTACGAAACTTACTTGAAAGAGATTCAGGTATTGATGGCGCGCGCCTACGGACCGGGAAGTTATGATCCCGCCTACGAACTCCAAGGACAGGACTATCCCCTTCCCTACGTGCGCTGGACCGAAAATCGCAACATGGAGGAATTCCTCCGGCTGGTTTCTCAGGGCCGGATACAGATCGATCCGTTGATTACGCACCGCTTCCCACTGGAGGACGCATCCGCAGCTTACGAAACGATTATGGATGCTTCCACGAACAGCCTGGCAGTTCTCGTGAAGTATCCCGCTGCTGATTCACCGGAGCCCCTCGCACATTTTCGACCTATACGGCGCGTAGAAGTGAATGGTCACCAAGGCGGGTCATCGGCAATCGGCGTCGCTCTTGTCGGGGCAGGCAATCTTGCGCGTTGGGCTCATCTTCCAAACCTTAAGAAGACCCCCGGAGTGCATCTGCGCGCAATCCATTCCGCCAGTGGAGCACGCGGCAAAAGCTATGCCCGGCGCTTCGAAGCCGATTATTGCGCCAGTGACTACGCAGAAATACTGAACGATCCAGAAATCCAGGCAGTCGTGATCGTGAGCCGCAACCAACAACACGCTTCCCAGGCGCTGGCGGGTTTGTCTGCGGGCAAGCACGTGTTTGTCGAAAAGCCGATGGCGCTTACGCGAGAGGAATGCATCGAACTATCTCGAGCGGTGGAAGATACGGGAAAGCAGCTTACTGTGGGATTCAATCGCCGCTACGCGCCGACTTACTTAGCGTTGAAGAAACAAATGGCGAAACGAACCGGTCCAGCGGTATTAAACTGCCGGGTCAATTCGCCAGGTATCTCCGGGTCCTACTGGATGGCTGACCCTGCCATCGGCGGCGCCATCCTCGGTGAAGCTTGCCACTTTGTAGACTTGATGTATTGGCTCCTCGATTCGGAGCCAATCGAGGTCTCGGCCTATTCCCTTCCCACCGGCAAGAAAGATCCTATTGGAGAAAACAATATTGTTGCCGTCTTTCGGTTCGCCGATGGCTCCATCGCGAATTTGACTTATTGCACCGTTGGAAGCCGGACCTCGGGTGGTGAACGGCTGGAATTTTTTACTGCTGGTGCTGGTGCTGCGGCCGAGGATCTTAAGCAATCTGTTATGCGAACCGGAACGGTCCGCAAGACTTCAAGCTGGTTTGCCGAAAAAGGCTATGAGGCTCAGATGCGAGCCTTTTTTGCGGCAGTGAAACAAGGCCGGCCACCTGACATCACGGTTCGTGATGGTGTGCGCTCCACGCTTGGCTGCCTGTGTATGCTGCAGTCCGCACGGGAACACACGCCTTGCCCCATCGACATCGAGGGGTTCCTCGCTTCCCCGCTCCGATGAGAGTGCTGCAGCTAGGTCCTTATCCGCCGCCACATGGCGGAGTCCAGAGCAACTTGGTGGCAATCCGCACTTTCCTCCGAAGGCAGGGAGTGCCCTGCGCGGTCATCAATATCACAAGGCACCGAAAGCCCGACGCAGAGGAAGTCTATTATCCCCAAAGTGCGAGCGGACTGATTCAGCTTCTCCTGCGCTTGGATTATGACGTCATCCACCTCCATGTCGGAGGAATGCTGACCCAAAGGCTCCTCGGTCTCGCCCTCGTGTGCACGCTCCCGCGCCGCTCTAAGTCGGTAATGACATTTCATTCCGGCGGGTATCCTGCGTCCAACGAAGGCAAATCTAGGGGGCCAAATTCTTTTGCTGGTTTTGTTCTTCGCCGTTTTGATGGCCTGATTGGCGTTAACCCCCAGATCATCGAATTTTTTCATCGACTGGGTGTCGCGTCCGACCATACACGTTTAATCTACCCGCATTCTTTTCTGTCCGCGGAGCAACTGGCTCCGAGTCTTCCAGAGCCTCTCGCTTCCTTTTTCCGCGAGCACAATCCGGCACTGATTTCTGTGGGGCTGCTGGAACCAGAATATGATCTTTTTCTGCAAATTGAAGTTTTGGGACAAGTCCGGCAAAAGTTCCCTTCTGCTGGTTTGGTCGTAATTGGATCGGGAAGCCTGGAGCAGGAACTCCACGACAGAATCCGTGCATGTCCCTACACCGAGCACGTCTTGCTTTGTGGCGATGTTCCACATGCCATCACCATGGCCGCTATTTCGCGTGCCCATCTGATGCTGCGCACTACCCTTTATGATGGGGATGCGGTCTCAGTTCGCGAGGCCCTTCATCTGGGCATACCCGTGATCGCCAGCGACAATGGAATGCGGCCTGCCGGAGTCGAATTGATTCCTAAGTCAGACTTGCAGGCACTTCTGCATGCCATCGAAGATAGAATTGCGCAGCCCACGAACAGTAAAGCCCAATCCGGCAGTGACGAAAGCAATCTTCAGGCAGTGCTTGATTTCTACCGAGAACTGACAGGTCAAAAGCCCTGACGCTTTTACACTGCAGACTCTTCAGATCCACGACATATCGCGCGTAACCAGCAATTTTCCCAGTGGTGTCTTCGCCTTCAGATAAAGCTTGCTGTCGAAGTAGGTGCGGTAGGTAAGCCGCATCCGCTTCAGGTTCGCACGATCCAGCAGACTTCGATCCTTTGTTCCTAATTCGTATCCGAGTTCCTCCAGTGTTCCGCCAACCAACCCTTCAAGGGTCGCAAGGTTCTCCGGCGTGTAATTATGCTTCCAGCGCCCGGCGGGATGGAATGATTCGGATGAGCCCTCCTGGAACGAAGTGTTGGGAGCACTCACGGAACCGATCCCTACGTTCTGAATGCGGTCATAGTCAAGATCGTGGTCGATAAATGAACCAAGTTTCGCCAGAGTCTGTTGCGGCTGCGCCACAAGATCTTCAAACCGCACTTCTGTATAGTCGCTGCCAAGATCACGTCCATCTCTGCGCCCCTTGTTCACCATCCATTCCCAATACAAGCCCGCAACCATGACCGATGGCGTCTTATCCCACGGCAAACGGCGGATGTAGCCCTGCTTATCGGTGGAAAGCGCCACGTCGCGGCCATCGCGAATGATATGGATGATCAGTGCGTTCGGGATTGTCTCCTTAATTCGGTGCAGATGCAAGAGGTGCTCCGGAGTGGTGTCGGCCCAGCGTTCCACTCCCTGTTTGTCTGCCATCTGCTCCATGATGATGCGAAGGAAGTCGCCGCCATTCTTGCACTCTGCCATCACCCTTTCTTCAAGCGGACCCTTCTCCAATTCAGACAACGTGTAGAGACGAGTCTTATACCAGGCGTCTAACAGACGTCTTTTGTTGACCGCCGCGCTGAGGTCGCCAAAGCGCGGCTCCAACAGGTTGATGACATTGGATTCCGTACGATATACCGCGAAATTACCGGAGGACAGCAGCATGTGATACAGGAGCGTTGTCCCGGACCGACCGCAGCCCAGCACGAACACCGGCGCTTTTTTGCGGAGGCTGATCTCCGGTTTCGCAGCCATTGGGTTTTCTAAACTCTGCATCATTACGTGTATTCTGCCTCACGGCTTCAATTTACGTCCCGTTGCGCCGACATCGCGGCTGCCTCTGGCTGGGGCAATTGCGTCGTTTCATGTGCGAAAATGTCTGGCGGTCGGCGGTCCGAATTCCACTGTGCTCGCGATTCCACAAAGTTCCGGTGCCACAATTCCAGCACCAGCATCCTCCACAAAAGCCCGGAGCGATTTCGCCGTCCGGACACATGCTCATTCACCAGCGACCTGACGGCCTCCGGTTTGAAATATCCACGCTGCAATGTACGTGGCTCCAGTAACACCCGAAGAAACTGGTCCTTCACGTCGTTTCTCATCCACTCCACCAGCGGCAGCTGAAAGCCCTGTTTCCTGCGATGCAAAAGGGGAGACGGAATCCCCAGACGCTCCGCCAGCTTTTTCAGAATATGCTTGCGGGTCTCGCCGCGAAGCTTCCACCCCACCGGCAACGAGGTCACCCATTCCACGAACTTGTGGTCAAGCATGGGCACACGCACTTCGAGAGACGTGGCCATGCTCATCCGGTCTACTTTGGTCAAAATATCGGAGACCAGATACGTCTTGGTGTCGAGGTAAAGCAAACGACTCAACGGGTCATGGCCGGGAGCCTCATCGTAGAGCCGCTGCCACTCCAGCAAAGGATCGGGTAGTCGTCCTGCTGCCTGCAGAAATGAGTCGGTAAACAAACCTCGCTCGCGATGTAGCGCCGGAAAAAACGACACGCCGTCAAGATACCGGTCTCGCGCATTCAGCGTCGCATTCCACACCAGATTTTTCCCATACATTCCATCGGGAACGTGGTGGTGAACCGCGTTGCGATAAACTCGGCCAAGCCAATCTGGCAAGCGGTCGAACTTCTGCCGCTCCATCGCCACCATGTACCGGTCGTATCCGCCGAAGAGTTCGTCTCCCCCGTCACCCGAGAGGGCCACAGTGACGTGCTGTCTGGCCATCCGGCACACATAGTACGTGGGCAGCATCGACGAGTCGCCAAACGGCTCTTCCATCATTTGCGAGAGATACGTCAGGGTTTCTTCCAGATTGGGATCCAGGACCAATTCGTGATGATCGGTACTAAACCGCTCCGCCACGAGGCGCGCATATTTTGCTTCGTTGAACTGCTCTGCCTGGAAGCCGATGGAAAAAGTTTTCACCGCCCTTGAACTCACTCGCGCCATCAAGGCCACGATAATCGAAGAATCCACCCCTCCGCTCAACAGCGCTCCCAGGGGCACATCACTGATCAAACGAATGCGTACGGCCTCTTCCAGTTGCCGCTCCAATTCGTCGAGACACTCTTGTTCACTCATCGCCGGATGGGTACCATACTCAGGCAAGTCCCAGTAGCGGCGAATCTTCACTTCCCCGTTGCAATACTCCAGCAAATGCCCGGCGGGCAGTTTGTGGATGTGTTGAAACGCGGTGTGCGGATCAGGAATATATCCGAAGTAAAAGTATTGCAGCAGGCCTTCTGGATTGATCTCGGCTAATTCCGGATGCACCGCGAGGATTGCCTTGATCTCCGATCCGAACAGTAACCGACCTTCGTGCAGAGAATAATGCAGCGGCTTCTTGCCCATCCGGTCCCGGGCCAGCAGCAAAAGTTTGCGCCGGTCATCGTAGAGGGCAATGGCGAACATGCCTCGCAGTTTCTCGACGCAAGCTGACCCCATTTCCTCATACAGGTGAAGGATGACTTCAGTATCAGAGTGGGTGTAGAAGTGATGACCGCGACCTTCTAGCTCCAGGCGCAGCTCAGGAAAGTTATAAATCTCTCCGTTGAAAACGACCCACAAGCTCGAGTCTTCGTTGTGAATCGGTTGTCGCCCGCCGGCAAGGTCAATGATGCTCAAGCGCCGCATCCCGAGTCCTACGGGGCCCTCCGCGTAGATACCCTCGTCGTCAGGACCGCGGTGAACAATGGTCTGACACATCCGGCGGACGTCGTCGGCATCCACTACTTCTCCCCGCCTGCCGACCATGCCGGCTATTCCGCACACCGTTGCACCTCCGAGGCTGCCACCGTTGGAGTCGACTCACTGACCCGTTGCCTGCGTCCCTCGACGCCGATAGCGTGCTCGATCGCAATCAAGTCTTCCGCTGCAGAGCTCGCGCAAAACGAGCCGTCGTAGCCCCGATCCAGGGGGCGTTGATACGCCAGACAGCGCGAAATGCTCAGCACTTGCCTAGCGGGTCCAGGCCAATTCCCGGTCGCGTTTTGACGTCTCTCCAAGTTTCTTTCTTCCTCCCCCTTTGGCATCGTCCGGATGAGGACCTTTGGCGCCCTGGGAAACCCTCGCGATCTGATAAACCGCGCAGATATAGCCGACCATGAAATACGGGAAAAGGGTATATTCCGTCGACGCGAACGCAGCTCCTGCCATATAAGCGGCCAGCGCGGCCCATAGGGCGCTGGTCCACAAGCGTATATCTTCGCTCGACTCATAGCCGGGCAGTTTCCGCACCCGCCTTATTTTGCGCAGCGACAGGAAAAGCATTAGTACGAAAAGAAAGAGGCCAGGCACCCCCGATTCGGCCCCCAATTCGGTATACGTGTTGTGCACCACCAGCCATTTCCCGGTATAGCTCGGGAAATTGCCCGGGCCGATCCCGGTTAAAGGGTGGTGGGTCATAATCGTCACACTTTGCTTCAGCAGCTCCTTGCGCGCCGCCAGAGAATTTCTGTCCCCCGAGCCTTCGATATTGCCTTCGAACATGCTCTCGACACGGATCAGGTAGTGCGGCGTGGCGATCACGACTCCGAGGGCGATGAAGCCCGCCAGGGCAGCGCTCACCAGAACGGTTGTGCGCCTCGCTCTAATGCCAAACTCCCAGATGCAAATTATCACTGTGACCACCATCGCCAGTAGACCGCTGCGGGAATAGGTCGCGATCACGCCCCACGACATGAAGACCAGACTGACCCCCCAAAACATCTTCCGCGATTGGCTTTTGGCTGCGAACATAAAGGCAAGACACAAAGGGAAATTGATCGCGATATTGATGGCGAGGTCATTGGGATTTTCCAGAATGCCTTTCTGTATGCCCTCCAACCTGCCCCATTCCGTGCGGTGAACAAACACGGAGGCCACCGTCACCAGCGCTATCGTTGCCGCCTGGATGGCAAGCAGCTTGCGAATCTCTTTGACCGAGGTGGCAACCATGTAGATCAGGATGGCGACAATAACCCCTTTCGAGAACTTGTTTACCACCGCGTCGTAAGCGCCATACCTCCACGCGGCAAAGGGAATGCACAACATCATGTGGGCCAAAAGCAGCAGCAGCACTTTGAGTTCGATGGTCAGCTTGTGACGCTGCTGTGGCGGGACCACGAAGATGAGCGCTAGCAAAGCAATTCCACCGGAGATCTTTCCTATGGGAATTGCGTCGAGTCCGGGGATGAAATCTTCCGGACGAATGAAGTAGATCAATGAAAAAAAGACCAAGGCGCGGTAAGCCAGGCTGCTTCTGGCATGAGTGTCCGCCGCAAACTCCCTGACGCGTTCCGTTCCCCATCGGCGCTGGTTCATAGCTGCTCCGAATCTGCGGGCCAGTCCGCTGAAACAGCAAGCCGCGAACCGTATCGAGACCGCACCACATCGGCACCACAATTATGCTTCGTGCCGCATGCTCGGCCCGCGCTTTCGGCTTGGGCCGCAGGCTTGCACCTGGATAAAGTTGATTTCATCGGCTCCACGCAGCCTTGCGTCCGACCACAAAGTTAGCGAAAGCAATGACAGCCGCTGTGTTTAGCAGTACGAAAGTGGCAGCCACATCGGCGGCGCGTCCAAGAATGCCCGCCTTCAACAAACGCGCCAGAGCCAGAAGAGCCAGTCCGTAAAAAGTCAACTGCAAAACCAGCGCCATCCGGTATAGGGGAGCGCGAAGGCACAACGATGAGATCAGCATCGCAGCCAGGGCAAAGGGCACGACCAGGCGCAGCAATTTGTGACTGACGAACCTTAACAGCACGGGATTCTGGCCGCTCAAAACCCACGGCATCAATTGCACCAGCTGATAATTTCCGCTGAGCGTACGCACCTTTCGCGCGAACTCAAGTCCACCCCCCAGGTCGGGACTATCCCATGCCCTTGCGCGGGGCTCGAACACGACACGCCTTCCCTGCCGCACTACCTGCAGAGGGATATACACGTCATCCAAAATTGTTCCTTCTGGCAGCCCGGTCAGCAAGCCGCGGCGCACCGCGTATAAGGCACCGGTGGCGCCCACAACCGAACCCGAGGCCGCCTCCAGTTCGCGAATCGATTTTTCGATGCGCCAATAAAGCCCCATCCCTTGCCTCGTTTCGCCAGCGGCCGGATCACCCAGCATCAGTTCTCCGCTCACGCAGCCCACCTCCGGATCGGCAAAGTTCTCCAGCAAAATGCGCAGCGCTCCCGGTTCGATCTTCTGTCGCGCATCCGTAAAGACTACGATCTCTCCCTGGACCCATTCCAATGCATCGTTCAGCCCACTCGCTTTTCCACGAGACAACTGATTCATGACCACATGCATGCGCGGATTATGCAAGTGTTCGCGGAGAATCGCTTCAGTCCGGTCGGTGGAACCGTCGGAAACGACGACGATCTGGCACGACTCTGGGGGATAATCCAGATCCAGCAGATTCCGCAGCTTGCTTTCGAGCACCTGCTCTTCATTCCGGACCACCATTACCACCGAAACACCCGGCTCCTCAGGCGCGCGCCGCACGGGCCACGGTGACAATTGGGCTCGCACCCACAACCAACCCGCATAGCCCAGGTAGGTGTAGGCGATCACCAAAGTTGCGCCCCAGAAAATCCATCTCATTGCGCGCCCCGCCCCAGCAGCACGATCTTGATCGTCTGAAACATGATTAACATGTCCAGACCAATCGAGGCGTTCTTAATGTAAAACAGGTCGTACTGTAGTTTCTCGCGCGCATCGTCCAGCGTATTTCCGTATTTGTACTGCACCTGGGCCCAGCCCGTGATTCCGGGCCGAACCACGTGGCGGACACCGTAATAGGGAATCTCGTTGCTCAGCCACTCGACAAATTCAGGGCGCTCCGGTCGCGGCCCCACGAAGTGCATATCGCCCTTCAACACGCACCATAGTTGCGGAATCTCATCGAGCCGTGAGGAGCGCAAGAACTTGCCCACGCGCGTGATCCGCGGATCGTCGTCGGCAGCCCAAGTGGCGCCGGTGTCGGCTTCCGCATCCTGGCGCATCGTGCGGAACTTGTAACAGAAAAATATCTTTCCTCGCCTCCCTACCCGCTGCTGATGATAAAGCGCGGGACCCGGCGAACCAAGCTTGACGGCCAGCACAATGAAGGGAAGCAGGGGAAGCGAAAACACCAGGGCAATCAGCGCAACTGAAAAGTTCAGTAACCGCCGCATCAAGCGAAAGAAACTGCTGAAGCGAAATCCCTCGGCAAAGATGAGCCAGCTTGGATACAACTGCTCGACTTCGATTCTGCCGGACATTTTTTCCAGCCAGGACGTCGCTTCTTCGACTTTCAAGCCTCCCAGTCGCAAGTCCAACAATTCTTCTACCGGGAGGGTGCCACGCCGGTCGAGCATGGCAACGATCACACGATGCACTCCTGCGCCACGGGTGGAGGCCAACAGATGAGATGCCACTGACTCTCGAGTCAGCTCGCCGTCAACATCTCCGGTCCATCCCACAACTTCAATCCCCATCGTGGAGCGCTCGCGTAAACCGTTCACCAGTCGCTCCGCGCGCTCGCCCGTTCCCAGAACGTAAACCCGCTCCCGCAGGAATGGCTGCTTCACCAACCAGCAGTACGCCCCGCGCCAGCAAAAAAGCGTGCAGGTCAGGATGATGATTCCGAACAGCGCCGAACCATTCCCCGGCATAAACTCGGGAAACAGAAAGCCCACCGCGGAAAGCGCCAAGGCCACGAATCCAAGCACTACCAGCATGCGTAGACCCTGTTCCCAGTTCTTGCTGAGGCTGGAAGAATCGTAAAGGTCTAACCAGTGTGAGAGGAGCAGAACAGCCCCGGTAACGATGAGAATCTTGACGTATCCACCTTGGACGTTGAGCAGCAGCCAGCTGTCCTGGTTCCGCAGCATCGTCGCCAGGACGAAGGAAAACCAAACGATCAAGGCCTCACCCGCCAGCAGAACCAGCGTGCGCAGCGGATAATAAACTTTGAACAGCCGGATCACGTTTCCCTGATTCCCTAGGCCTTAGACTCGGTGCCGTTCTTCTGATATGAATAGTAGTAGCGGGTATACGGCATTGCATCCCCATTGGCGCCATTCAGAACGACTCCGACCAGGGAGTCATCGGGAAATTCTTGCCGTGCCCGGCGAGCCATATCGACTGGCGTGGTGTTCGAGCGCACGACCAGCAGCACCCCATCACAAGCCTTGGCCAGCACTCCGGCATCGGAAACCGGCACCGCTGGCGGTGAATCGATAATGATCCAGTCAAACAACGCCTCGACCCGTTGCAGCAGGGTCTTCAGGCGCCCATTGGATACCAGTTCGGCGGGATTGGAAGTTTCCTGACCGCTGGGAATGAAGAACAAGTTTTCCATTGGTCCGCGCTGCATGATGGTAAATTCATCGCAGTCTCCCTGTAAGTAGTCAATCAGGCCCGGAGACGAAGTTGTCCCCAGCATCATATGAAGACGCGGACCACGCAGGTCGGCATCGATCAGTAATACGCGGCGGCCGTGCTGACGCACCAAAACCTGAGCCAGGTTCGCAGCGGTGAAGGACTTACCTTCTTTGGGCAGCGCGCTGGTGACCAGAACTTTCTTTAGCGGCATTTTCTCGCGAGCATGATAAAGACGGGAACGAAGCGTGCGGAATTCCTCAGTTCCGCGCGCGCTGTCGTCGCCGTGAAAAAACAACATCGTTTTTTCATCTGGACTCCACTGCTGTGGGACGCAGCGGCCGAGTAGGGTATCGAGACTAAAGGGGCTGGCGAATGTCGGCATGGCTGAGGTCAAGGGAACTCCGCCACTCTCACGCACATTCGCAGAAATTTCTATCGGCCGCTCTTCAGCCGAAGCACCCGCGGGAGGCTCGGCAGCGACGGTGGCAGCAAAACTCCCCTGGGATGGACCTCCTTGCGCCGCCCGTTCTTGTTCGGCTTTCTTTAATGCTTCGTGAATTCTGCTCATAGTTTCCTTTCCTTGGGGAGGTCCTTCTCTTCATCGCGTAACCGATCCGCTAAGCTAGCGATCGACCGCAAGGTTTCTACCAGATCGAGTTTCGCAGAGCCATTGGACGGCGGGGGTGTGGTCATCGCGCCTGCAGCGCTGCCATCGCCCAAATCAAAGTCCCGCGCCACAAGCTCCACTACGGCTGCCCCGACCACCTTCTGCTGGTCGACGAACGAACTCACCAGACAGTGCTCGCACAACAGGTTGATTACGCGCGGGATGCCGCTGGCATAGCGGTGGATCGCGACCACAGATTCCGGGTCGAAGATCTGCTGACCGCTGGAACCTGCGATACGCAAACGCTGCTGGATATAGGCTTTGGTCTCCTCCAGAGTGAGCGGATACGTCTTCGCCCGTAACGTCAACCTCTGGCGCAACTGCCGCAATTGCGGCTGCTTCAATCTCTGCTCCAGCTCAGGCTGGCCGACAAGCACAATCTGCAGTAACTTCTCGGTGAAAGTCTCCAGATTGGTGAGCATGCGAATTTCTTCCAGCACTTCGTCAGTAAGACTCTGCGCCTCATCTACGATCAGCACCGCGGTCTCGCCGGCGCGGTAGCGATCGAGAAGCCAGTTGTACAGCCGCAGCAGGATCTGGCTCTTCGATTTCGAATCGCACGGTATGCCGAAATCCGCCATCATGTAGTCGAGAAATTGAGTCGTGTTCAGGCGCGAGTTAAAGATAAACGCGGTAGGCACCTGCTGCAGGCGCAACCATTCCAGCAGTTTGTTAATGAGCGTGGTCTTCCCCGTCCCCACTTCGCCGGTGAGCAGCACAAACCCTTTGCGGCTTTGAATGCCATAGGTAAGACAGGCCAGCGCCTCCTCGGTGTGCCGCGTGAGAAACAGATAACGCGGATCGGGGTTGACGTTGAACGGATTCGCCCGCAGGCTGTAAAACTCTTTGTACATATTTCGCTTAATCTATTCGCCTAGAACTTGGCGATTTCCTTTCTTTCCTCCGGCTCCTTGTTCCGGTTCCAGAAATGGCCCTTGCCATTGCCGTTCGCCGGCGCAAGCTCGACCACCCAAGGCACGGCTACGAGCATGGGCAGTTCCAGAGCCGCCTCGGCATCCGCCTGGGTACGAATGGATTTATCACGCAGCTCCAGCCACAACGCGAGACCGAGCCCCAGTGCTAGCCCGGCGCCCAATCCGCCAGCGGCGAACAGCGGCCGAAGTGGAAAGCTCGGCGAGTCCGGCAGATTCGCGGGATTCAGAAGCGCCATCTGTTCCCCTTGCTGTTGCTGCGCCGCTTGCATCGCCATCTTGGACGTGCTCTGCTTGGCCAAGTCGTCCTGGTAGACCTTTTGAGCGTTATCGTAATCGCGAGCAAGTTCCTTGTACTCTTCTTCAATGCCAGGACTCGAGGCCACGCGGCCTTGGTACACCCCGATCTCCTGCTGCAGTCTCTTTTGATCGCGCGTTGCCTGGGCCGCCAACTCTTCATACTGGTGAATCTGCAAGCGCAATTGACGTATTTCCGCTGGCTCTGAACCCGACCCCTTGTCGCTCGCCCCCTCATCTGCCTTGGCGGTAGGACCATTGGCTTCCGCAAGCTTCTTCTTTACCTGCGCAATATCAGCCTGGGTCTTGATCACGTCGGGGTGATCGGCGGTATAGCGAGCCTCCAGGTCGATGAGTTGGGCCTGCAGTTGCGAAAGCTGCGTCTGGAGCGTGAGTGGGTTGCTGCTGGATTGTGACGATTTCCACGCGGCCACTTGTTGTGCCAGCAACGATTCTGTATAGGACTTATCCTGAGTTGCCCGATTCAGGTTTTGCGTGTTGGCGTCGAGCTGGGAATTCAGCCCCATCAGAATTTTCAGATTATTATCTTCATCACCCGGAAGCTGCCCCATGTGTTGATTCTTGAAGGCGGCAAGTTTCTTGTCCAAATCGTCGAGATTCTGCTTGGCATTCGCCACCTGTTGCGTGAGGAAATCCGTTGTGCCCTGCGTCTGATCCTGCCTGGTTTTAAGATCTTCTTCGATGAGCAGCGAGGTCAGGCCGGCGCAGATGTTTCTTGCCTCCTCGGCAGTCGACGAGGTGTAGTTCACGTAGAAGCCGGGAACTGGGCTGGTGTTCTGGCCCGGCTTCTTCTTCACGCCTCCGCCGAACTCCGAGAGATCGGGCACCGGCTGAATCGTGGTATTGAGCGGGATCCCGTTCACCACATCATCGACATTTTGGCCCCCTTTCGCCAATCCGAGCTTTTCCACCATGGGCCGTAGCCGACTCGGGCTCAACACCTGCTGCGCAATCGTAGTGATGTGCTGTGTCAGATCCTCGGTAAAGACCTGCTGCACAACCGCGTCGGGAATTTTCGGCGGCGCTACCAGCACCTCCGACTGCGACGTGAACTTCGGCGGGAAAGCGTACGAGACTAGAAAGCCGGCCAGCGGGGCTAGCAGCGCAGGAATGAGAATCACCTTCATCCGGCGGCGCAACATCGCCAGATAATCGTCCATCGTCAATTCGCGATTTTCCATTATTGAATACCTGTTCTGCCAGCCTTGATGGCCAGCCTCAAAAAATTAATTGAGCCGGATTGGCCGGGGGGTCCAGTCCAATCCGATTGATCCTACATGCCGCTGCGACATATTGCCGCACGACGCTGTAGCAGTACCGGGCATGGTCGCCAGCGGACATGAAGTATCGAAAGCCAACTCGTTGAACTGATAGCTCACAAAGCCTCGCAGGCTGCGTCCAAACTGGCGATGCAATCCAACGCCGGCATACCCGGCGGTAAAGTTGCTGGCATTCACCGCTGCTCCTGGAATCTGCAACCGCGTGCTCTTGGAATAGCCCAGGTCAGCGAAGACGTCCCAGACACGGCTCAACGGCCGTCGGGCGCTTAGGCGTGCAGTGTTGCTAAGCGTGCCCGCAAAAATCCCAGATCCATTGGTGTTGTAACGCTGAAAACTTAGCGAGACCGTGGTTTTCGGGAATCTGTAGTGCAGCATGACACGGCCAGCGACGCCAGTGTGGTTGCCGCCCACGTGATCGACCTCTAGAGTGCCTCCGCTCGTTGTGCACTCGTTGAGCGGGATGCCGACAATTGGGAGACCTAGAAAGACACAAACCGTTTGGTTTGCATCGGTGTGAGTGAACTGCGGCCCGACTGCTATCATGAAATCCATTCGGCCCGAAATGCGGTGCCCATACATCGCCTGAACAACATTCGAATGAAACGCAGCGCCCGCTGTCGAAAAGTCAAAGCCCTGGTAGCCGTAGCTCAGAGCGACTTGGTCTTTCGCACTGAGAATCCGGTCATACCCAATCTGAGCAGTCACTTCGCGACTGCCGACAAAGCTAATGTTGTCATTCACACCCGTAGGGGAAAGAAGGTTTCCGTAAAAGTGTTCGAGCCCGTACCCCCCGGCCAAAGTCACGGAAGATTTCGGCGTCAGCTCCTCCACCACATCCGCTAATCCCAGATTGGTGAGGCGCGGAACTTGGCCCACGGAGACGCTATCTCCCCCCGTGAAAGAGTTGCTCTGCCCGCCAAATGCGCCAGCCCCCAGCATGCCGGCCCCCAGGCTGCCCATACCCATGTTATAAGCTCCACTCCCGCCGTAGGTGGAGAAGCCGAAGGTACCTTCGGGCAGATAACTGAACGAGTCCCGCACTGCCAACTGTCCGCGCTTCCAGTTGATTCGATTGTCGATGTCGAATTGCTGCAATTGCTGTAACCCAGCGCCTTTGCGAGCATAGTAGGCCGCTCCACCGATGTAATCCATGGCTACATCGTAGTTTTTCCAGAGCTTTTGTAGGGTCAGGCTTCCCAAACCCCGCGTGACCGAACTGGTCGACGACCCGCCCAAGTTGTTTGCCACGTTGGAATCCGCAGACTCACTGAAATGCAGTCCCGGTAAAAAGAAGCTCTCGGGTGCGGCGTGGGGCTCCAAGCCTGGCTGATCGATTGCGGAGAGAGGCGGATTCTCGCTCACCGAGGGAGCCAAGTTTTCCGGCCCAAACGCCGGTACTGGCGGAGGAGCGGACGGCGGGTTCTCGTCGCTCTGCGCCCATGCCACGCCGACCGACAGCAAGGTCAGCGTCAGAATCATCGTAATTTGCCCTTTGCTCATCTCGGTTTCTCTTCGACCTCCTTGCCAAACTTAGGGAACAACGATCGTATCTCCAGGCCTAAGTGTAATATTTTGCTGGGTGCCGCGGCCCTTGATCGCATCTTTGTAGTTAAACGGTATTTTCGTCTGCTTGCCGCCTTGTACGCGCAACAAATAGATTGCCTTGAGATTCGCGAATTGGGTGAATCCGGCACTTGACAGAGCCTGCAGGACGGTCATGTTGGGCAGCAATGGCATGGCTCCGGTATGCGTTACTTCGCCCAACACATAAATGCGCTGACTGTTCATGGCCGTCACCACCACGGTAACGCGTGGATCCGCAATGTATTTCTTCAGCCGGTCCTTAATGGAAAGGGCTAGCTGCATTGGGGTCATGCCGGCCGCTTGAACGTCGTCCAGTAAAGGTATTGAGATCTTGCCATCGGGTCGCACGGGGAGAGTGACATTCATGTCAGGTTCTTTCCAGACCGAAATACGCAAGGTATCGTCCGCCCCAATGACATAGTCCGATGGAACGCCCGGAGAGGACGCCTGAACCTCCGGTACGGTCTCTTTGGCCGCCTTCGTATTGCCGGCAGGGTTGGTGGCGTCCTGGGCCCACATGCCGGTGGCCGCGAACCCTAACAGCGCCGCCAGGCAGGTAAGCTTAATCACTTTCTTCATGCACTCTCCTATGGAGCATGGAACGTTAGTCTCAGAAGTCAGGAGGCCCGCTGTTCCGAGCATCCCATCTGTTTGAGTTTGTAAAGCAATGCTTTGTAACTGATTTGCAGATCCTGCGCCGCTCGCCGTCGATTCCAATGAGTACGGGTGAGCGCCCGCAGGATCAACTCTTTTTCCGTCTCACGAGAAGCGGCACGCGCCGCTTGTTTCAGAGAAACCTGGCCATTGCTGACGCCAGCGCTCGGCCGACATAGCATCGCGCGCAAGCCGCCCATGGCCACAGTCTCGTCTCCCAAAGCTACAATCGCCTTGGCCGCGTTTTCCAGCTCTCGCACATTTCCTGGCCAAGAATAGTCCTGAAATAAGCGATGAGTCTCCTTGCTGAGGATTGGAACCGTACGATGAAAATCGCGCCCGAATTTCCACAGAAAGTGTTCCATCAAGATCGGAATATCTTCCCGCCGTTGACGCAGGGGCGGAATCCGCAAACACACGCCGCTGATCCGATAATAGAGATCCTCGCGAAAGCTTCCCGCCTTCACCTCGGTTTCAAGGTCGCAGGAGCTGCCGCAGATAAGCCGTGCAATCCGTTGCGCTCGGCTGCCGTTCGTGCTTCCCCCGGTCATGGCTTGGAGTAACCGCGATTGACCCTGCGCGCTCAACTCTGACAATTCCTCGAGAAAAATCGTACCTTCACCAACCAAACTGTCCTCGCCCGCTGAATCTTGACCCTTGCCTGGCTCCATCGTCATGCATGAAAGCACCCGAAACCACTGTCCTGTGCGCCGGGATAGTTCGTGAATGCGCTGAGCCGTCGCCGTCTTGCCCGCGCCCTTTTCAGCCAGTAATAGCACCGGCACTTCGCTCTGCGCCACCTCCAGCATCACGGTGACCAGGCTCCGCATGCTGGGGCTTACACTCTCGACGAACTCCTGGCCGGGAGTTAGTGCCTGCGGTGCGTTCTCCCCGACCTGGCGCAAGTCTGATTCCATCTTCCAGCTTCTCCCCGGGACCACCGACTCCCAGAATAACTATCCAAGAGCATGGCAACTGCCATCTGAAGTTCGGTCCGGGTATCTCCCCCAACGACCTTAGTTCCCTATTTTCAATACTTACCGGCCATGAAGAAGCTCAAGCGGAAGGAAAAACGACCAACCTTACACTACATCGTGCGGCACAAAAGGGAAAGTATTTACCCATTGCGGCAAAAAAGGGAAAGCAATTACCCAGTCCGGTAGTAACCTGACGGTCACGCACGGGTGGATAAGGCGAAACTGACAGAATACGTTAACCGACGAACCAGGCCGAGTTGTCCCCTCGAGAGTCGGGAGCGACCGAATCGCTCGTGACGTGGAAAGTAGGCCATTCACCGTTCCAAGGGTCAATGGTTGGGATAGAACTCGGGCGCGTTTGCTGTAGGCGAAGGGCTACCACTCTCGTCCTTTCGGTTGCGAGGTGGGTTCACAATTCCGCCTTGGCCACGTTTCCGAGGGCCGAGTAGGCCCGCGGAATTGCACCCCAAGCCTCTCACAGATCCGGACGTGAACCTCTCGATTCATCCGCCTCGTGCCACCCCAAGAGAAGGCGCATTCAGGGGGACTCGCTACAAACTTGCACGATCTGGGAATAGCGGATGAGACGATTCAAGCAATTCGGAGGCAGGCAAACGTGGCAGTGACGCAGATTTCGTATCTCAAAACTCTGGACTCGCAGGACATCGCTGCCATGCGTCAACCAGAGACGGTTGTTGACGCGTTTTTTAGAAATCCGCTGCCATCGAAGTCCTGCCTAACGGATTCAATCAGTTGAGGGCTCGGTGAGTCGGGCTGAGTGCGTGCGAATCGCTGTCAGTTGGTAAGAGTTGTGCAATGAGTTGTGCGACGCATGAACAGTCGGCGAAGTTTGACTCTCGTTGCACACCAAGTACAATATTGCACTGTCGCCGCTTCCGACAGAATTGAAAGATGCAAAGGAGTGAAGCGCATGTGGAAGAAGCCAGATGACACAGTAGGTGCACAGCAACCACAGTTCGCCTCGAAGCAGACGCCCGAGCCCCTGGAGATGACCTTGGACTCGGCCAGCGAAACGCTGGTTGACGCCTACCGCGACAGCCGAGCCGAGAAACCGAAACTGGTGGCCGGACCGAGGAAGGCTTTCGCCGGTCAGCCATTGTCGCCGCCATCCATGGCAACGTACACCGAAGCGGTGAACGAGTTCACTAAAAACGCTACTGCTTTCATTGAACAGCTTCCGCTTCTCACAAGAGCTCGGAATTCCTATGAGCAAGCGATCAGGGCGAGCGCAGAATTGCGCAAGATCTTGGATACCGGCGAGGAGAACCTTCGGACTCTTATGAGCCATCTAGAGCAAGCAGTCGATCCTACTCTCGACAGGAAGAAACCGGAACCGACGAAAGTCGAAGCGATCAGAGGGACCGACGAAAGCGCAGGTGTTGTGTGAAGAGATTTCCATAAAAGTCGCCTTTTCTGTGCGGGGCGCGGCATTAGCTACTCCGTGCCCAAAGTGCGGATACTCGATTCCACCGTCCCGCCTGACCCGCGTGCACTTTCAAAATGTCGTGTGTCCCAAGTGCGGGGAAAAGTTCGTTCCTGGTGCGGGCAACTCGTTCTGACGGTTATCCGCATCCGTACAGTGGGCACAGGAAAACAGACTATCGCGGCGATTCGAAATGAAAAATTGTTTGCAAAATGTCGCGTCAGTGGACGCGAGCGTTACAACGGGTTCCCGCGTTTACGTACACACTCGATTTCGATTCACAACCAAACGGCAGAGTTTCCTAACTAACTAGGAGGTGACAGACTGTGAGCGACTTCCAGCAGATCACGCTCGAATACAAGCCCACAACCTTAGACTACAGCCCGCGCCTACCAAGGGGATTACC
>Ga0185299_10002985_pt1 | contig 23953 bp, 16 predicted proteins | sample PaiPotPPA55metaG_FD_128002 | JGI IMG/M metagenome (GOLD analysis project Ga0185299, IMG submission 128002) | Iron sulfur acid spring bacterial and archeal communities from Banff, Canada, to study Microbial Dark Matter (Phase II) - Paint Pots PPA... ... | reverse complement strand
CGTTCGCAACCGGACGGTCTGTGGTTATGGATTCCGGGCTCCGCTCGCGGAGCTTGTGCTCGGACGGCGCATAGCGCCGATCCGAGTGCTCGCGGCCCCGGAATGACAGAATACGTATTTTGTGACGCAGTAGAGTTAGTGCGCTCAAAGGCTCTCGAACACGATCTCCTGCGCACCATGCCACAGGACGTGCTCGCCCAGAGCACGCAATTGCTCGCGGCCTTCGGTAATAGTGAGAAAATGATTGCCCGCGAGCTGGCCGACCTTGCTGGCAAAGCGCACGCCGCCATAGGCGATGAGGATTTCCGTCTCGCTCAATCCGCCGGGGTGCAACAGGATCTCGCCGGGGGCCGGGTAGCTCGTCTGATTTTCATAAGGCAGGCCGAGATCGAGCGTGCCGAGCGGAATCCAGCAGGCTTCCCCGCTCCATCGCACGTGAATGATGCGTTCACGATAGGGCAACAGCGATTCGAACTTGGCACATGTCTGCGGGGCGCCCTCGGCCTCCCACCGCGCCGTGAAGGAGAACGGACCGGCGTTGATGCGCACAGGGGCCACGACCCTCTCTCTCGGCTCGAATGCACTGAATGTGACGAATATCACATATCGCGCCGCCGCGCTGGAGTAGGCTTTACGGTTGAGGCATGGCGAGGGGAGGCAGAAATGAAAGCCGGGAGCGTGGTCGGATCCCCCCATATCGAGCTCGGGTCTGAGTATCCTCGAATGGCATTGGACGCGGCAAGCACAACGTATATGCTACAGCGTTTTCGATCAGGTCGAGCCGACACGGTCGCCACGGCGGCGCTTGCCTCCGCCATCCATGCCTTCGGAAGGCGTGGATGCGCGGGTCAATCCCCGGATAAATTCCGGCACGCGCGCGATCGTGAAAATGAAAATGCCGCCAGCACAGGATGGGGGCGATGATGAGAGTCCGAATTGCAATCCTTCTCGCGGCCGCTATGTCGCCCGCGCTCGCGGCCCCGATCCCGGTCGCGCTGGTGGAGGAGATCAGCGGCGCTCCGGCAGGGGTGGAGTTCATGGATTATGTCGAGCCGGGAAAGACCATCCAGCTCGGCGCTCGCGGCGGCATCGTGCTGAGCTACCTGAATTCCTGCGTGCGCGAGACGATCAGCGGCGGGACAGTGACGGTCGGGACCAACCAGAGCACCGTCGAGGGGGGAAGAGTTGCCCGCAGCAAGGTACCCTGCGATACCGGCAATCTGGCGCTGGCGGGCGACAAGCCGGGCCAGTTCGCCGGCCGGGTTTTTCGCAGCGCCGTTGCAGCCAACGCCGCGGGCGAGGTGCAGCTCACGCTTTACGGCCGCTCGCCGGTCCTGGAATTGAAAGCCCCCTGCACGCTGTTGATCGAGCGGCTCGATACCACCAGCGAACGCTACCTCGTGGACGTGGCAAGCGACCACCTTGTCCATGGCAGCTTTTATGATTTCGCGAAATGGGGCAGAGAGCTCGCGGCGGGCGGCCTCTACCGGATCAGTCTCGATGGTCAAGACAGGCAGGAAGTGGTGTTCAAGATCGATGCGTATGCCAAGCCCGGCACCACGCCCGTGGCGGGCCGGCTGTTGCGCCTGAACTCCCCCAGGTAGATACAGCAAGACGGGTAGTGATGGAGCGGGTACGCGCTCGCGATGTAGTCGCGGCGTTTGCGATTGCGCTTCTCGCCGGCATTGTGGCGGTCGTGCCTCCGTTCGACCTGCTGCAGGGCTGGTCGATCGATACCCTCACCGCCCTGCGCTGGCGCGTTTATGGCAACCGGTACGAACCCGCCTCCTCGCCCGCGGTTGTCATCGGCATCGACGCGCAGACCTATCAGACCCCGCCATTCAAGGACTCTGCGACCTTCCTTTGGACTCCCGAGATCGCCAGCGTCTTGAGCGCGGTCATCGAGGCTGGCGCGCGCGTGATCGGCACCGACGTGGTGTTCGGGCGCTCGATCGAGCTTTCCAGCATTCCTTTCGAGGGCGAACCGCTCGGCCGGCGATTGCACGGCTTCGACCGCGAGTTTCTCCGCACCCTCAACACTGCGGGGCGGGCCGGCAGGCTCGTGCTGGGCGGAATCGAGCTGCGGGAGGAGTCGATCCTGCCCACGCGGGCGCAGCAGTTCGCCGTCGGCTTCAACAACATCCGTATACTCAACGTGTACGGCGATCCCGACGATGTCGTGCGCCGGGTACCGTTGACATTCACAGCCGGGGGCAAATCGGTCACGGCCTTTGCGGCCGAGCTCGCCGCGCGCACCCTTGGCACGGAGCCGCAAATCGGCCCTGGCCCAACCCTCACGCTTGCGGGATACCGCATCCCAGCCGGGGTGCCGAACACCCTGACGCTCAATTTCGAAGGCGGCTCACAGGATATTCCAACCTACTCGCTTGCCGATCTGCTTGCCTGCACCGAGCAGGGCAACAAGGAGTTCTTCCGCCGAAACTTCGCCGGCAAGGCCGTGATCCTGGGTTCGGTCGAGGAGGCCGAGGATCGCAAGTTCACCTCGAAGCGGTTCGCCACCGCACGGGAGAGGCCGGCGACCCAGCGGTGCGCGTTGCCGCCTGCCGCTGCTCCGGAGTTCACGGCGCGCTCGATTCCGGGTCCTTACATCCATGCCACGGCGATCAACAACATCATACGCCGCAACGCGCTGATCGAGACCGGGCCAATCCAGACCGGTATGATCGCAGCGAGCTTCGCGGCAATTCCTGCCCTGACCGCGCTGATGCTCCCGCCCGCGGGGGCGGTGTTGACGTTCTTGCTGCTCGGAGCAGCTTGGAGTTTCGCTGCGGTCGCGGCATTCGAGCACGGCATCGTGCTCCCTCTGCTCGAATCGCTGTTTGCCGGCATCGAAGCGCTGTTCGTGACGATCGGGTTTCGCCTGTGGGTGACCGAGAAAGACCGCCGCTTCCTGCGCAAGAGCTTCGCGCTCTACCTTGCCCCGGCTGTAGTCGAGAAGATGATGCGGTCGAGCAGATTGCCCTCGCTCGGTGGCGAAACGCGCAACGTGACCATGTTCTTCTCGGATGTCGAAGGATTCTCCTCCTTCGGCGAGAAGATGTCGCCCAGCGATCTGGTCGCGCTCATGAACGCCTACCTTGCGGCGATGACCGACATCATCGAGGAGCATGGCGGGTTCGTGGATAAATATATCGGCGATGCGATCGTCGGCGTGTTCGGAGCTCCGGTCGAAGACGAGGATCATGCAGCTCAAGCCGTGCGGGCGGCGCTTGCCTGTTGCCGGCGGCTGACGGAGCTCAATGGCACCGCACCGGCTTTCAGGGGGCAGATGCTGCGCCATCGCATCGGCTTGAACTCCGGCGAGGCGCTCGTCGGCAATATCGGCTCAGGACGGCGCTTCAACTATACCGTGATCGGCGACGTCGTGAACCTCGCGTCCCGGCTCGAGGGCGCGAACAAATATTTCGGCACCTCGATCCTTGCTTCCGAGGGGACGATGACGCTTACCGGAGCAAAGTTCTGCTGGCGCGAGATCGACATCATCCGCGTGATCGGCCGGGAGCAGCCGCTGCGGGTGTACGAGCCCATCGTCGAGGCGGGGCGGCAAACGCCGGCGCAGTCGGTGGACGCGCGAATCTACGGCAAGGCACTCGCGTCCTGGCGCGGTCGCGATTTTGCCGATGCCGCGGAGGCGTTCGCAACCATTGCCGATCACGATCCGCCGGCGGCGTTTTTCATGCACCGGGCGAAGCAGCTGGCGCTGTCCCCGCCCGGGCCGGACTGGGAGCCGATCAACAACCTGGAGGGCAAGTGACGGCTCATCGCCAGCCGCCCCCGCCGTTAACATAGATGGTGTCCGCGGTCATGAAGCCGCAGGCGTCCGAGCACACGAACAGCACCAGCTCTCCGATCTCCTCCGGCTCGCCAAACCGCTTCATCGGCACGTCGTCGAGGAATCGCGCCAGCAGCTCAGGCGAGGTCTGTGCCGCAGCTTGAAACGGCGTTCGGATCGGCCCCGGCGAGATGGAGAGGCAGCGGATCCCGGCGGCAGCAAACTCGCGTGCAACGCCGAGCGTCATCGACACCACGGCGCCCTTGGCCGAGGCATAGTGCACCGAGGTGCCGGGTCCGCCGCGCCGGTGCGCCATGCTCGCCATGTTGACGATCACGCCGTGGCGATTGCGCAGCATGTGCGGCAGAACGGTCTGCATGCAGTGGAAGGTGCCCTTCACATTGAGCGCAAAGGCGTCGTCGAGGAGCTTGTCGTCGATGTCGAGGAAGCCGGAGCGACGCAGCGCCGCGCCGGCGGAGTTGAACTGGAAGTGGACCGTGCCGAACGCGTCGATGGCCTGCCGAACCATGTCCTCCACCTGGCGACGCGAGGTAACATCGGTGCGCAGCGTCAGCGCCCTGCCGCCCTTGCCCTCGATCTCGCTGGCGGTCTGCCGGGCACCATCCCCGTTGACGTCGGCACACACCACGTTTGCGCCCTCCCGCGCAAAGATGAGCGCCGTGGCCCTGCCGATGCCGCTTGCGGCGCCGGTGATGATGATCGTCTTGTCACGGAAATAATCGGCGGTCTTCGGCATGAGCGTCTCCGTTTGAATTCAACGTCTTTCTTGGCACTGTCGATCTATCAAAGCGAGTGGCGCATCCAGCAAGACCAGGATGGCAGGCGCGCATCGACGATGTGCTGAAGAAGGCCGCGGGTTTATAGCGGGGAAGGAAGCTCTAAGGATTTCAGGGCGGACGGGCAGCTTTACAGGCCAATGGATGATGTTGAGCCGTATCAGCGAGCCGTCGCGAGCGGAGGGCTCGAGGCGCGCTCCTCAAGCGCAATCACCCGCGGTGAGGGCGCCGGGGCATAGAGCTCCTCGACCAGGGTTGCGCGATGCTTGAGCACCGCACGCTGGTTGATCGAGCCCTTGTCGGTCATCTCCCCCACATCCAGCGAGGGAGGCTCTTCCAGCAGCAGCAGCCGGCAGATGCGCGTCGAGCTGCCAGGGCTGGACGCGGCGAGCTTGCCGAGCATTGTCGCGAACTGCTGCCGCACCGCTGGGTGGGCGAGAGTGGCGGCCGGCTTGGCATCTGCCGGCATGGTGCCGCACAACCCACGGCAGGCTTCCAGCTCCGGAAACACCAGCGCCGCGATCTCGTTGCGATCAGCCCCGGCGATCACGACGTCGCGCACATAGGGCGAGCAATGATCGATGAAACGGGCGCGCAGCGGCGCGACGTTGACCCAGGTGCCGGTCGCAAGCTTGAAATCCTCGGCGAGGCGGCCGTCGAACAGCAGGCCCTGCGACAGATCGTTGGGGTCGGCGAGTCTCAAAGCATCGCCGATCTTGTAGAAGCCTTCCGCGTCGAACGCCTCGCGGGTGAGATGGTCCTGGCGCCAATAGCCGGGGGTGATGTTGGGACCGCGCAGGCGCGCTTCCAGCCGCCCTTCATTGGAGACGAGCTTGAGCTCCACGCCGGGCACCGGCACGCCGATATTGCCCGGGCGGGGAAAGTCGCGGGTGCAAGCGAGCGCGAGCGGCGAGGTTTCGGTCGACCCGAGGCTGGAGAGAAAAATGATGCGCTCCCCGCATGTCTCGATCGCGAGCTCTTGCAGCACATCCCATGTCGGCTGGCTCAGCGCCGCACCGGCATAGAACAGCACCTTGAGGCGGCGGAAGAAGCTCTCGCGCAACGCGCGGTCAGCGCGAAGATGCGGGATGAGCGCATCGTAGCCCTTGGGCACATTGAAATAGATGGTGGGGGCGATCTCGCGCAGATTGCGCACGGTCTTGGCGAGCCCCGCCGGGGTCGGGTTGCCTTCGTCGATGTAGAGCGTGCCGCCGTGGGTGAGCAGCAGGTTGAAGTTGTGATTGGCGCCGAACGTATGGCTCCAGGGAAGCCAATCCACGACCACCGGCGGCTCGTCGCGCACGAAGCAGAAGCCCGCCGCCAGCATCGCCTGGTTCGAGCATAGCATGCGCTGAGTGTTGATCACCGCCTTCGGGGCGCCGGTCGAGCCGGAAGTAAAGAGAAACTTGGCGATGGTGTCCGGACCCACGGCCGCGTGGGCGCGATCGACTGCGGCGCTCGGCGGCGCGGCGAGCTCGGCAAAGGACGTAACGCGCCGGCCGGAAAGGGGGTTGCGTGTGAGCACAAGCTCGACCGTGGAGGGCATGATGACCGCGTCGATTGCGCGCGCGAACAGCGCTCCATCGCCGGCGAAGACGAGCCCCGGCGTCAGCAGCTCGATGATGGTGCGCAGCTTGGCGAAGTCGCTCGACATCAGCGAGTACGCAGGCGAGATCGGTGCATAGGGAATGCCGACATACATCGCTGCGAGTCCGAGCAGTGCCTGCTCGATGTCGTTGCCGGACAGGATCGCGATGGGTCGCTCGGGCGAAAGATCGCGCTGCAACAGAGCGGCCGCGATGCGGCGTACCTCCTCAAGCACCTGGGCGTATCTGAGAGCTCGCCACGTACCGCCGCCGTCGCGCTGCGCCAGGAACACGCGCTCGGGCGCCGATGCAGCCCAGTGCTCGAGCCGTTCGGTGAGCTTTTCCGGGTAGGGGCCGAGCTCCGCGGTGGAACGGATCAGCAGCGTGCCATCGTGCCGGCGCTCCTGCGTGACCGAGAGCACGCCGAGGCAGACGGGTCGCAGAGTTGCCTTCGCGGCAAGCGCAGCAGAACCGGCCATCGACATTTCACTTCATCGAGCGCAACCGGCCCGGCGCGGGGACCGCACGCTGCCTCTCTTACATGGTGCCACTCGGCGTGACCGCGACATCGCGCTCAGGTTTGAGTGAAAGCAAGCTCTTGACCTGCTAGCCGGTCTTGCGCGCGCGCCGGGGCCTTCTCATTTGCCCGGTGTGGCGCTCGGATCGAGCCGCTTTCGCCTCTCGCAGGTCCTTACCCATGTCGGCCACATGGCGCAGGGCATTGTACATCCTCGATGTTGAGAAGCACGAGCCGGTCACCCCCGTTTCGGGTGATGATTATCGGCTCGGTCAGCGCCGAATCGCTGTACTCTCCAAAATTCCGCACAAGCTCGGATGCGGTAAGGCGCTTCATATCAGACTTTCCTCGGTCAGCTACGTTAACCATGCCCTCATAAAATCGCAACAATTCTTCTCTCCCGACCAGCGCCGTATTGCGCTTGCGCTGCCCAGCGCGAGGCATTGCAGAACTGCTGCCCGGCAAGCCAACCCTGTCACCTCGCGATCCGGCCCGCGGCGTCACACGACGGCTTTGACGAATTCGCCCCAGAGCACAACAATGTGGTAGAGGAGCGTAGGATCATCTCGCGCCCGTTAGTCGTCAAGACAATGGCACAGCTCGGTGCATAGATTACGAGGGTACCCGAACATCATGTGATCGCGTGCCATCATCTGCGACGCCGCGCGGCTTGACCGAGTTCGTTCGCAAATATTTCGCGCAAGGTGGTTGCCAATAGCGGGCGCATTATCTATCCAATGAATCCAGCCAATTAACACCGTTCATAACCGACTCAGAACAAGTCCCGTCAAGCGCAATGACGGAGTTTGACAAGAGATGCATGCATTTTTATGGTTTATTGCATGTCACAAAAAGACATGGCGCGGAAGCCGCGAGGAGAGCGCATCGTGCAAGGGAGCAATTGACCTATGAGCACCCCTATGAGCACCGTCGATTTTGCAAAGCTGGGCAATGAGGATAAGGCAAAAATCACCGATCGGGTTTGGTGGGAAGAATTAGGCCATGGCCCGGATAATGAAATAATCCAGGATCGACACTGGTTTCAGGTCATAACGCGGTCATCGCGCGGAATATTGGCGAACTCGGTTGCAAAGTGCGAGATGAATGAGGCAGACATCGACAAACGCATTCAGGAAACTATTGCTACTTACCGGAGCCTCGGCCTTCCTTTCCATTGGGTAGTCGCTCCTTCGAGCCGCCCTCGCGATTTAGCCAAGCGCTTGATTGCAGCCGGAATGCACCTTGGCGGCACTTCATACGGACTTATTGCCGACCCCAGGAGGATAACCGCCTCAAAACACGCCGATATTACTGTCGAGCCCGTTACCAGCCAGAATATTCACGAATACACCTCTTTGATTTCATCCGACCCTTTTATTGAGGATCACGCGGTTGAGCGACACCGCAGGCTGGTGCATCACCACCTCGAGAAGAAACGGGATTTGGTCAGTCACTTTCTGGCCAAATTCCAAGGAAAACCCGCAGGCATTGCTCAGATCCGTTATCATAGCGGTTATGCGTTTATTCCGGGCGGAAAACCGGAGGTGACGCCCTCCTTCACCGGACATGGTGTCTTCAGCGCTCTTGTCGAGCATTTAGCCGCAGACGCAGTCAAAAGGGGACTGCATGTCATTGCGACCTACGCCGGAAAGGATACTTCACCCCTTTGGTTGAAGCGCGGTTTTGAGAAAACCTGCGAATACGGGCTCTATTTTTGGCGTCCAAACTAGAGCGCTTGTCCTTATCCGACCGGCGGCTGTATTCGCGTCGCGATGCAGGTTCCCTCAGGCTGGTACAAAATGAGTGCGTTTACACCGATCGATCGCTCAGCTCTGAACTCCACGCGATGGCCCTTGCGTTCGTGGACAGTAAACTTGGTCCCGCGATAGGGTCGCAAATGATAAATGCTAGAATCGCCGGTGAGCGTCAATGTCAGACTTGCCTCGGCCTCGAGGGTCACGACAGCCATCTTGGTTCCAAATTCATACGCACCGACGCATGACCGCAGGATGCTCGGTTCCAACAGCTGCGTGCGATTGAAGACCGTGTCTGGAACCTGCGGCTCCAACGTCATCGAGAACCGGTCGATATAGCCCTCCTGATCGTAACCGAAGGACAGGCTGACGCCGGCGAGTCTGATGAAGGCATCCGTATCGTCCGCTTGCTCACTGGGAAATTCAAAAATATCGAAGTGGCGATGTCTCAGCTCGGTGCTGATACCAAGTCCCTTCCAATGCAATTGCCGGCCGACGGATTCGATCGAGACACCCCCATAGCCGGGGTGCTCGTAGTCACCGGCGTAGTCAGGCAAGGGATGACTCGGGTGCGTCCCGGACTTGCGCAGCGCAGCACGGATTTGCCGGTTATGCCGCTGCTGCCGGTCTGACTTCGACTGGTTGCTCCTGAAGCGCGTCAGCCACGCAAGCTCGTTCCAGCCGCATAAGCGATCAAAGATCGCATAGGCTAACAGCGTGGGTACAGGGTTTTGTGATCGGTTGCTTAGAATCACGACACCGAGGCCGCGCTCGGGTAATATCGCAAGCAGCGACTGCCAGCCAATCCATCCGCCGGCATGCCGGACCAGTTTCTCGCCGCGATAGTGGCTTACTTCGAAGCCGAGACCGTAACTCACGGCACCGACTTCGGGTTGCTCGTCGGCATGGCAGTAGATCTGCGGCGATTGCATCAGAGAGGCCGACGATTCGGAAATAATGCGTCGTCCGTCCGCCACACCCCGATCCAGATGAAAGCGCAGATAGTTTGCCATTGTCGCGATTGGCGCGTTGATCGCTCCGGCAGCCGAGGCAGTGATCGGACGCACTGGCGCGCGTCGCGGCAAGCCGTTGACCAGCGAATACGGACGGGCAAAGTCGGCGGCCATCTGCAAATCTTCGATTGTAAACGTGCATTGCTCCATCCCCAGCGGCCGCAAGATGCGCGACCGGGTGAACTCCTCCCAGGACATGCCGGTAACCCGTTCTATCAATACGCCCAGTGCCATGTAGAGCAGGTTTTGATACTGGAATGCGGCTCGGAATTTGCAGCTTGGTTCAAGATATCGCAGTGCCCCCAGCATCTCCTCTGGGCTGCGATCACCCGGGAACCAGACCCAATCGTGCCGCGGCAGCCCGGATCGATGGGTCAGCATGTCGAGCAATGTGATCTCGGCAGCGGCCGGGTCCAGCAGCTGGAAATCGCGCATGTAGTCGCGAACCGGCCGCTCCCAATGGAGGCTACCATCCTCGACCAATATGGCAATCGCGGTCGCCGTAAGTGACTTGGTTATCGAGCAGATGGCAAACTGAGTGTCAGTCGTCGCGGGCAGATCGGCCTCGAGGTCGCGGGAGCCATATGCCTTTACAAGTATTGGACGGCGCTCATGCACAACTGCAACGGCAAGCGCGGGAACTTGCCACTCCGCCATCGCCTCCGCGATAAGCGCCTCCAGGTTGCCCAGCATCATGTCCTACACGCCACAGCAACCGACAAGGCAGAGAGAAAGGGCGAATTCGGTCCCGGAGACTGTGCTCAGCGCGTTACGCGCGCGAGCAGCAGATCGGCGACGGCGAGCGGCATATTCACCGTGGGGGTCTGCCGATTTTCTGTCATATCCTTGACCCGTTCCTTGACATAGGTCTCAAGCATGGTCGTGCTGATGTAATCGCGTTCTCGATATTCGGCGGCTCCATCCAGCCCTTCAACAAGCGCTTTGGTGAAGCTGCCATTCTGCCAGGAAGGGCTTTCGAGCGAGTATTGATCGCCGGTCGAGGAGGCGTAAACGATTATGCCGTTTGCGGGCTGGCTTAGCTTGCTGACCAAGCCGATCGAATCCATGGATGCATGTCCCGGCCGGCCCATGGCATCGCCGGCATGACAGGTATCGAGAAAGAGCACCGCGCTGCCGGCGATACCCTTCAAGCCCGCCAGCAGATCGGTGTAGGGCAGCGAGGTGGTTTCGAGATTATCGATATCCGCCTCGCGCGGCAAATAATGATAGGTGCCGTCGTCGTCATCAAATCCGTGTCCAGCAAGAAAAATCATCCCGATGTCCTCCGGCTTGACATTCTTATCGAGCCACGCAAACCCGTCGCGAATGTTAGGTAGGACCGCATTCTCATTGGTCAGAATCTTTGTAATGACCTCGGTGTATGCCTTGCCCTCTTGCCGTCGCAAGGCGGCAACGAAATCCGAGGCGTCCTTGGCGGGATACCGCAGCTTCAGCGGTCGGTCGGCATAATCGCTTACGCCAATCGCGAGCACATACAGTTTACGTTTGAGGACAGCCACGCCGGAGCTTTCTCCGCCCCATTTGAGTCGGATTTTCGCCGGCTCGCTTGTGGCGTAACGATTCCGAGCGAAGAGCACGACATCGGTATCGCGTTGCGGCACGATAATTTGCAACGTGCCGCTCGCTTGGCCCGCGCCGTCAAGGTCGGGAGGGTCAAATACATCCAGAGATGAGCGGTTGTCGCTCCGGGTCATGATCTGCTCGATGGGCTCGCCGGAGGGCGCACGTACGCGATAGCGTATCGTGATCTCGGCGTTCTTGATTTGGGTGCCGTCCAGCGGCTCCAGAATCTCGATCACCGGCGGCAGCAGCTTGGCCACGCTCGGCACGCCTTCGTTGCGCTGCCCACGGCCGCGTTCACGATTGGCGTATTGGACTGCTTTTGCCTCGTCGAGCGCGGCCAAGGTCCTCAACACGATGTCCGGTCGGTAAAATTGATCGCTGAAGCGACCGACGGAAAAATAATCCGCGGCGCGCTCATGACCACGGTTGACCTGCCAGCCGATCAAACCATCTCCGCCCACCGAAGCCATGTAATAGCCGGACCGCGTCCAGGCGACCCAACGGCGCCGGTCGACGTGGGCAAAAAACGCCAAAAGCTCATTACCCGTATCCGCCGCATACCAGCGGATTGTGCCGTCCCCCATTGCGGCAACCACGAGCCGATCATCGGGGGTCACCACAACACCACGCGCACTGTACGGGACTGGCGCATCCCAGATCAGCTTGCCAGTCGCGTCGTAACGCCGAATCTTCCAATTCGTGCCGAGAATAAATCCCTTGCCGCCGGAGAGAAATGTCAGAGCAAGAGACTGCTCGTGCGGCAGCAGGTTCAGGGCCGCACCATTCATGGTGGGCCGGTAACCGCCCGCCCACTCACGGACGTCGATATTGGGATCGTCGGTCACGGGGTGCGCCATCTTGGCATCATCCGTCAACTCGCCGGCTTCAAGCGTCCGCCTCACCAGCGAGAAATAGGCCGGCTTCGAGCCGGAAGGCTCGAACGCGAACTGCACCGAAAGTCCATCCGCAGATACGCCGAGAGTGTCGCCGATCTCGCTGAAATCGGCGACTGCTACGTGACGGTCCGCCGTCAAGCGATGGTTGGATCCGAGAATACCGATGTACGGCACTTCTCCCAGAAATGCCACGCCGCCTGTGGGCAAGGCGAGCATTCGCAGGACGCGGCTCGACGCCGCCGGGAAATCAAAGGGCTTGCCTTTCCCGCCGTCCGCCCAGCGACGAATCTGAAATTTGCTGCCCTTTTTCCAAGTGCCGCCTGCATAGAGCGCTTTGCCGTCCACGGACCAGGCAACGCGCCATAAAGCTCCATTGTCGATGCCACGCAGATCCGGCCGGAAGAGTATCGACAAATCCTCGGCGGAGATCACGTCGACAGCGGGCGGCCAGAGCGGATCGTTACCTTCCGGCTCGAAATACCCCACTGCGATCCGACCTCCATCCGGCGAGACGCTCAATGCGTCTGGCTTGCGGCCTTCGGGCATTGCCTTGCTTGCAATCAAGCGAAAGCTCTGATCGTAGATACGGATCTTGCCATCGAACGAACTCGTTATCATGCGGCCGACCGGATCGAACTCAACCCAGTCGCAGGCGTCTCCGTACTGGTTGTCGCTCGCAACTAGTGTGTAATCGCTGGTGCGATAAACGCGCACGCCTCCGGTAAGCTTGAGGGCTATCGCCAGATATTTTCCGTCGCGCGAATAGGCCAGATGATTCGCCCTGCGCGGCAGGTCGCAGACCGTCTGCCGAATGTCCCGATCGTTCAGATCTATTATATAGAAACACCAGGGGGCGTCATTGCCGTGCCAGCCGCCGGTCCAGCCTGAAGTGGCGAGCGTATTGCCATCAGGCGAGAAGCTCACCGAGTAGACCGCGCCTTCGATGCCGTCGCCGACCGGCATGCGGATGGTGCGAAGGGGCTCGATTCTTGGCACCGACCAGATGCGCACGGTCCCATCGAAGGATGCAGTCGCAATCCGCGCACCATCGGAAGACACGGCAAGCCCATGAATGACCGCAGTGTGATTGCCCGCTTCGATGCGAAGGAGGGGTGGGCTCGCGGTCTCGGCGGCTACCGCGGTGCCGACGTCCCAGCTCGCCACGACAAACGCGAAGAACAGCTGCGCCAGCAGCTGAAATCTTGCGAATCGATCGTTACCAGATCCAGTGGTCAAGCCCGCCCGCCCCAGAAGGAGATTCGACAAAAACAATAGAACTGGGCGCGGGTGTGGCAGCAATTCGGCGATTGCCGTTCGAGGCGCAGACGAGGCGACGGTTTTGGTCCGGTGGCGCACCGTGTGCAGGCGTCATCGCCACTGATCTGGTAACACTTGCTATCTCGATCTCGCGTACAGCAGGGGGAGCGCCGATTCGGTCGATCGCCTGTTTGCAAAGGTACCGTCCGAATGCGAGCCAGCCACCATCCGTGAGGAGGTGAAACTGCGTGAAATATTTGAGCCATCGGTCGCTGGCGAACTCGATGCGGCCGCCTGCGTCCGACCGAAACAATGGGACCGACAGGCGCTCCATGAGATCGACACTCGATCCATCCGCCATTCGCGAGATGATCTGATAGTTCCGGTTCCAGTGCGGCGGCGGCACGAAAAGCGGCCACTCCTGCCAAACCTGGAGATCGACCACCAGCTCAAAGAACCAGGTCGGCATCGCCAAAACCGACTCTCGCTCTGCCTTCGCAAGCCCGAATGCATCGATTGCAGGACGCTCAATACTGGAAATATTGCTCAGGAGAGCAAGGACGGTGAGCACGCCGCACAGCGCTTGGGTAGGCCAACCGATCGGGTGCCCCTGCCGCATCGGCACCAGGGCCCTTGGGAGCGCGCCGAGGGACCGCCGGTGCGCCCCGATAAAGTCGTAAAGCCGGTCAAGTGGATGCCGCAGAAATGGCTGATCCGAGAGCCAGGCAAGCCATCTCGTCAAAGGATTCTGCCTGAGCACAAACGCCATCGCCCGCCATTTCAGATGAAAAGCGCCGTCATAGTCACGAACAACCCAGGACTTATTCTCGACAAGCAACCGCATTGCGGTCGGGTCGTCCGATGCCGGGCGAACCTGGGCAGTCGGCGACAGGAGAAATTCCCGCAGTAACAGCGAAACCCGTTTACAGAAGCCGCAATCAGGCTCGTAAAAAATAGCAACGCGTCCAAGCCGCTCGCGTCGCTCGCGTAACAGATGCGTGACCCAACCGTCGGGGACCAGCAGCAACAGCATTATCAGGCACAGATAGGGAAAGCCCCCGACGGTGAGGCAAAAGACGAAGCTCACATGCAGGACCGCCGTGACGATGAGCGCAAAACCCCGCGTCGGGTTGTTGCGCCATGGACAATATACAAGAAACGGAAACGCCAGTTGAAAGGCAATAACGGCATAGTTGGTGGCGTAGAGCAGATTGGGAAAATGATGGACGAGCAGCAGACCGGCGGGGCGCGCTCCGAAGATATTGTCCTGCAACGACCAGGTAAGGGCAGAGCCGTCAATCCACGGGCGGCTCGCCAGTTTGTAGATGCCGGCAAAGACATAGAGCGAGCTGATTTGCAGCCGCATGGCCAGAAACGGCAGCACGGGGTACCCCCGCTCACGTGAGCCAGGGTCAAGCGCCGCGTCGATGCTCCAATAGCGATTCAGTGGCAGAAACAGGCACCACAGCAGCAGCAGATGCGCGAGGTATTCGGCGCCGTTGCGCACATAAGGATTACGCCAGAACATGTAGCTGTTGAGCACAAAAACGGTCGCGGTGGCCCACCGCGTCCAGCAGCCCAGGCCGAATGCGACAAGCGCCGCGGGATAGACGAAGGGCAACATGGTCGGCACGCCGAGGTCTTCGAACCCGCGCAATATCGGCGAGATGAGGGCAACGCCCGCGAGAGGCGCGGCTGAGAGGACATCCAGTGGCAGGATGCCGTTGTCGCCATAGAGATCGGGGAAAAAAGGCACATGGACGTAAAAATCACCGAGCAGATAGGCCGCAAAAGCGATGCGGAATAGGCTCAGCGATTGAAAGTCGCTTGCGAGTATTGTTCGACCTTGCCTCATGACGGTACATGCCGTTTGTGTCACTGGTGACGGACAATAAGGCAGTTGGGTGAGCAAGGAGAATTTTTGCATTGAAAAAGCTGCACGTGGATGTTATCAGGCTTCGGTTGAAACCAGGAGATCTAGCAAGCATGTCAATGGCAAGAATGTTGCTGGTTGCTCTACTTTTGACCGGTTTCGTCGGCGCGACGGTATCGGTCAGCTTTGCGCAGACCGCGCCTGCGCCAAAATCATCCAAGCCTCCATGATCGCGGCGTAAGCCTTGGTGGCCTCCGCCTCGTTGTGGTGGAGGCCAGCAAGCCGGCGCCTGTGCCGAGCGGCGTAGCGCCGCAGCCATGTTTGTTTTGGTGCGTTCATGGTTTGCGCCAGCGCACCGATGTGTTTTTCTCGGCAAATCATTCTATCTGCCGTCGTCTAGCGCTCTCGCATTATATCTGCGTTCCCTTGAGAAGGATCAGACGCTGGGGCAGTCCGCCTGGGCGTGCTTGCAATCGTGCATGGATCGTCGTGATAAGCTGATTGTCATGAACGTGCTCACCAATGCACAGCGTTTAGCGCTTATGACTGCAAAGAGTCTGCAATGAAGTGTCCATATTGTGCGGAAGAAATCAAAGACGAGGCGATAGCCTGCAAGCACTGCAATCGCGATCTTTTCATCATCCGGCCGCTGCTCGATCACCTCCAGGCGGTCAACGATCGTCTCGCCGCGCTCGAGACAAAGTATGCCCAGACAGTCGAAACAGCCGTTGAGGGCAGGCGCTCGAATCCGCTTGCCTTCGCAGTCGATACCGCCGCCACGATCGACCGGGAGGTGCCCCTTCTCTCGCCCTTCTCGTCGCTCGCATTGATGTTCATTCTCTTGGTCAGCGCGCATTTTCTTATTATCGTGCAATTCGATCTCTCGCTGATCTATCTGCGCATCGCGTCGATCGTCGTGCCGGTGATTTTCGGCTTCCTCTATCGGGGGAGCGGCGCAGGATACAGTCTGCTGGCCGACTTCGCAGCCGGCCTGGTGATTGCGTTGTTATCGATCCTGGCCATGTCGGTGATCGTGGCCAAGGTCGACCACGTTCCAGTGCTGCCCCGAAACGGGCCGGAGTGGCTCGAATTTGCCCAATATGGAGCCAGCATCACCTTCGGCTTTTTTGCCGGGGTTCTCGCGCGGCATGCCCTTTCATCGCTTCAATCCAGCTCCTTCGAATCCAGCAGGCTGATCACGGCGCTTTCGACCTACATCGCCACAAAGATGACGCCCAACGGCAACGCAACCGCTGCAACCGCTAAAGTGTCACTCGATAAGAGATTGCAAGAGGTGAAATCGCTGCTCTCATCGATAATTGCCGTGGTATCGGCAATTGCATCGATCGTAACGGGGCTGCGCCAATTCTTTCAGTGAGACGGTCTTAAAAAAACCTTGCTTGGAGCTATCACTCCATCGAGCATGTTGGCTGCATGGCACTGAGTTGCCGCAGGGGGGTGTCGATATGCAATTTCCGTCTTTGGCCCTGCTTCTCGCAAGCGGTTGTCTCCTCGTTCTGCACGCCAACACCAGCGTGGCGGCAGAGGTTCTTATCACCCCCGCAGAGGCGAATATGCCGGCTTCGGCCGAAGCGGCCCTTTCCTCGCGCGCGCTGACACGGGGCCCCGCGGTGGAGCAAATCACTCCCGATCCGGATGGACGGGTCACATCGCCTTTACCGCTGAAAATCAAGTTCGTGGGGCGCAATAGCACGACCATTGATCCGAGCAGCGTGAGGATTACCTATTTGCGCTCGCCGAATGTCGATCTCACCACGCGCATCAAGTCGCACATCACCACCGACGGCATCGAGATCACTCAAGCCGAAGCTCCACCGGGCGTGCATGTGCTGCGGATCGATCTGCGCGACAGCCGCGGGAGGGAGGGGACGGGTACGATCAGACTTTCGGTTGCAAAATAGCGAAACAGGCTCGCTAGCTTCCGCACCGTGGCTGCTCGATTCGGCTATTCATCCCCCCGTCGCGTGCTCCGCGCGCGGCGCACTTTGCCCGCGTACAGGCCGGTCCGCGTCTCATGAGGGTTGATGGTTGTTTCCAGGCGTTCCCAGTCATCCTCGCTTAGCGATGACAATCCCTCTACCAGACGGAAACGGTCGAGCTCTTTTGATGCATACAATTCCTTTCGCACCGGTTGCAGATGAAAGAGGGCCCGGCTTGCGCTGAACAGGATCGGTTGATCGGTTCGGCAAAGCCTGACGGTCGAAATCAGGGGGCCGAACCACCAGTCCGTCTCAATAATACCCTCGAGAACCTCGTAGGCAGGGCCGCGTGGCAGGTTTGCAGGACCTCTGACGAGCGTGCTCCAGCCCGGTCGGGTCTGCACCAGGACACCGGGCCAGATTTGAATATGCCCGACCTCACGTCTGGCCAGCAGGAACGGAAATGGCGTCTGGAGCGAGCTTCGGGACGGGACGGAGCGGGCATATAGATTCGCGAACCCTGGAAGTACAACCGCGGTTGTCGCTTTCCACTTTTTCGCACCCGCAGCTTTCCAGAAAATTTCCGTGCCGTTCCACTGAAGCATGAAATCGATAGGTGGATATACGTACCAGCCGAACGCGGATGCGGCTGCCAAGGGTTCACAGTGCTGATAAGCCCGAAGAGGTATCGACCCTAGCAGGCTTCGATCCGCTCGGCGTGGGGCCGGCGCACCGGGGAACAAAGAAAAAAAAGTGATTAACGGTTTTTCTCCGTCGGAAGAACTTTTTCTCATGGCCGCGAACCTCTTGACACGCATCCCCTCTTTTTTCATCCACTGATGAGAGTCATGGCTGCATCAGTCGGAATTATGATGCTTCCCGGTCTGCATTTCCATTCGTCTCGCGGCTATACCGCGAAGTAATCTCCGGAGCATCCCGCAGACCGGCTGCTCCAACTTCGGCTTCACGCCCAGCAGGCGATTGAAATGGAGATGAACAAAGCTCGCGTAGAGCTCCCATGGTTCGCGTGTCAGTCTTCCGGATTGAGACAAGCCTGTCAGGCGGCGGCCCAGAGGAGCAAGTTTGCGGCGGCGTGCCTCGAGTAGCGAAGCCAGCCCCTCGATCTCCTGCGGCACCACGAGATTTTCGTTTTGGAACGCCTGGCTGAGGAATTTCTTGTGACGGCGAAACTCATCTCGGCCTTCCTGATCTGGCGCGAGCGTACCGTAGACTCTCAAGCGAATGTCCTCGGAAGCCCCGAGGGAGCTCAGAAGATCGTCCGCGCTCAAGGCAGAAAGAAGTATCGCGTCCAGCTTCTCAGCCCTACTGTGCAGCAGGCCAACCAGCAATACGGCGGCACGGCTGTCGGCACAGAAGATATTTTCCGATACTGCCATGCCTTCCGGTCCCCCATAGCGCTCCAGCTCCCGCTCATATGTTTCATAGCTGAAGCGAAGGCATAGCTCGTCCGCGATCAGGGAGGATGCCCACGCAGACAATGAAGGCATAAGCTCGCCCAGTATGCGCTCCGGCACTCCCTGAAATCGGATCCTGAGATGATCGTCCGGATCGGCGTACCTTACAAAAAACCAATCAGCGACCGTTCCGGTCGAAATTGCCTTGTCGGTGAATTCTTGCAGCCGATGCAATAAAATCTCATTCTGAAAATCCCGGCCACAATATATTTTCAGGTAGAGCCATTCCGAGCCGGGCGGACGCAGCCGTTGCAGGTTCGCCTGCCGCCGCGGATTTATCGGCCGCGCAGTGACGGCTGGTGGGGGCCCGCTATTGGCGGCGGATCGTGGATGCTCCGGTCGCCGAATGAGGGAGATAATGATCTCCGACGCATACCTTCCATTCGGGCCTTGAAGCCACGCCTGCTCAATCGCCGGGATGACCTCCTGCAGGACAATCCCATGCGGGTCATCGCATCGTTCGAGTTGCGAACAAAGTTCGGCAGCTTGCTCATTATCTTCAAGGTCAAGAAGCAGGCGTTCCGACGATGAGCCCAAATAGACATAACGGGGCATGCCCAGCCGAGCTCGATATCTCACGAGCGACTCGTGGAATCCCGGTTTATCCCGCAACGGTTGCGAACCACTCAATTCGCCTGGGAGCACCCTCCACTGTGCCGGACGAAGCACAATGCGACCGACCTGAACCCGAGGCAGATACGGAAATATCTCGGCAGGCCCCCAATAGAACATGTGGAACCACGGCAAGCCGTCTTGGCAAACTTCAGCCAGAAACCGCCCGACGTATGAGAGGTGATGAGGTGCGAGCATGTGACCGAAGCGAATGTGAACATCGAGGTCGCGAGGCAACGAGCGTACATAAAAGCGATCGTCTCGAACGCCTACGACGAGCTCATCAGCGCGAATCACGTGCGCCTCGTCGACACCGGGGGTCGTGTCGAGCACAATTTCGTACCGACGAGCCGGCGGGCGAATGGTGACGTTGGTCAGTCGAAACCGGCGGGGAACGCAAATCAGCTCTGCCGATAGGACATCCGGGGCGATAGCCTCCTCGCCGCGTGCGACCATCTGCACCACGTCATTGCCCCTTCGGCCCAGCAGGCCGGCAAATCGACCAATAAATCGCCCCGCGCCGCAAGCGCCGGCGTCCGGTCCTACGACGATCTGGAATCTTCCCGCGTCAATGTCGTCCGGTCCTGACGCTGCCACCAGCACCGAAATGTCTAAAGACGCGGGAGCAGTCGCAGGGCTCGGGCGCCATGTCTCCAGCGCTGCCAGCAGATCGGGTGTTAATTCCAAAGCCAGCGTTCGGTCGCGCAAAGCTCGAGATGCGAGGTCGAGCAAAATTCCCGACCGTTCATCTTCAACATCAACGCCGGTTACCGCCGTTGTTTTGTTCAAATCGGCAATCGCCGCTCTCCATTGCGCACCCAAACCGAAATTTGGATCGAGCAATTCAATCAAAGGCACATCGCGGTCATTTCCGTAACGTCGAATGAAATGCTGGCGAAATGCGGCGATGTGCGGCAATCCATTGGGGTAGGTAGTCATACGAAGCAAAAGTTCTGCTGCCCGAGCCGCTTCCTCAACAACAGTCTTGGAGATTTGCGCTCCATCGAGGGGCGCTGTTGTGTCTATCTGAATCGCGGGCGCGATATGCTCAGTTGAGCGGCCTAGCGATTCTTCCGGCGCGATGTCGGCGACACGGCAAGGGTTTTTGCGTTGGTTTCTGGCGGTGGGGGCATGACTTTCGAGTCCCTCAAGAATATTCTCCAGAGTTGCCGCCACTTCTCGGGCAGCGTCTATTCCCGCCAAGCGCCGCAATACGTATCGAGCAGGATCGTCTATTGTGAATGGCGGTCGAAGATCCGTCTTTATGAAGCTATGTCGCCAAAGCGAGGTTATGAGACCCTCGACCTGATCGATGCTGCCCCGAAGACCTGTGCTCAGCTGGCGTACGAGCGAGCTATACGGGACGTAGTTTTTTGCGGCGCGCAGTGCTGCAAGAACGGCGTCCGTGGCGCGAATGGATACGCCGGCGCTTGCGGGCATATAGGGCGGAAGTTCGAGCGCTTCCGGTAGCATGGCGCGGCCAGCGCAGATGAATACCTTGCAATCTGCGCATAGCCGGAGCTCACGACGAATCTCGATTTGTGCTTCAAGGCCAAGCACGAAGCGCAATAGCCATTCCATATCCGGTCTTGCGCATTGATCGGCCGGCGAGCTTCCCATGCGCACATCGGTGTTTTCCCCGACAGCCATGAGCGCGACCCCGGCAAACAGACCGAATGGCACCGGGCGACTGGACATCCGAATGAGGTAGCGAAGCAACTTGCTCGTAAGATCGGCAAAATGTCGATGGTTGCGTTCGTCCAATGACCGGAGAAATGAAGGGCTGGCGATCGATATTGCCTCGCGCAGCTTGCTACTGCGCAGCTCCGCCAAATTTGGTCCCTGCGGATCCATAACGACCCGCGTGAGATCCTTTACACGACGGTAATCATCCAGCGAAAGGCTTGGAACTCGTAGCAGCACATATGGGATCGGTTCGTAAAGGGAACCGCGACGCCTGTCAGAAGGCTTAGCGACCGTGCGCACTACTCTTGGCCGCTCGCCCTATCCGCCTTGGCGAATTAGACAGCCATGTCGGAGCCAACTTGCGATATGCGGTCAACTTCGCAGTTCCCTCCTGCGGCATCGATCTTAAGCGCGGCTGCACCATCCGATTATACGATTTTGCGACGCCACTGCGGGGTCGTATAGGGTAGTCCGCGCGTGAAAAAGGTGCGGAATTGGTATTTGGCCCCAACCGCCAGCCCGACCCTTCGACGGCGTGCCGGTTAGCGGCCTCTCTTCGGCATATTGCGGCGGGGAGGCAACCCGCGAACGCAACTCAGTACACCCGGCGTGTACGCCGTGGCGGGAGGCACGTCCCTATTTGGGTTCTTGGGATGGGGCTGTGTCACGGGAGTTGTGGGCTTTTTTGGCTCCCTCGGATTGTCCCGCCTAACCGACCTATTCGTCGCAATATCCGGTTCTGCCTCAAGCGTTCCAATCGAAGCAACATTTTCGAGCTCACTACATTGCTCAAGCTGACGCACATCCAGGTCCCACATTGTGCGGTCGTCAGATCCAGCTGTCATGATCGTTCCCTTGCAGACGAACGTCCCGTAACAATTTGATCAGTGCTGCAAGGGTGTGTCAATGCCTTGCCCGCGAGATGATTTCCCCCGCTACCCACGATCTCTCCCCTGGGGATACTGCTGAGCCCGTCGGGCAGCAGGCTATCGCGTAGCGATTTAGTGCTTTGACACTTCTCGGGCATTGGCCCCGCCATGGACGGCTAGACCGGAAGTGGACCGAAATTGTTGCAAAAGTCCCAAATTGCCCGGTGCTAATTTTTCTGCTGTAGAAAAATGCGACCGACGACCGCCGGTCGATGTGGCCTCAAGCACGTTACCGAAGTCGCCAGCGAGTTTTTCGTCTGGCGATGAGGTCCCCCACCGAAAATCGCGCGTACAGCTAAAAGAAATTTTGATCACGAGTACAAAAAAGACTTTTGCAACAAAATCGGACCAACACCGGACCTGAACTCCTGAGCTAAACCAAATCACACTTGACCCCTTGATCCCGCAGGGCGCACGCGCCGGCATGGATTCCATGGCGGACCGACATAGCAGTGAAAGATCAAGCAGCCGGGACGTACCGCAGCACCGCGGTGCCGCTGCTGGTCACGTGTTCAAATGTCTGGCTACGAGAGGCAGTGGCGTGACCCCCTTACCGTATTGCGTGCGCCCCGTGTACGCCTTCGCGGTCGCGGCCGGGTTTGTTGGGCCGTGTTGCACTCCAGGCTTCCCCTGCCTGTAAATCCCTGTAAAGGGGGCGGGGAAACAGCCAAAATCTGCAAAAAAGTGAGTATAAACAATGACTTCTGCAGAAATGGCAGCATCCGGAACAGGGAATAACAGGGAAATAACAGGGAAATGACCATGATTCATGACCCAACGTCGCCACTCCCAGCGAAAGATGATGTAGTCGTCGCTCTCATCGGCGCGTCCCAGCTCGACCAGACAGCAGACGGACGATTGGCCAGACAAAAAGCCCGGCGCGGGAGTCCGGGCCGGGCTTCTCTCACAGCTTTCTGAGATTAGCGACTCATAGCAGACTTTTGTTACAACGTCAACCTACCGCAAGTTGCATGTCGGTAGCACATGAGTTGTCCGGGTCAGGTAGCACATGAGTTGTCCGGATTTTCGGGAGGGGCAGCGGAAGGGAGTGGTTAAATAACTTTCCAGATACAACCCCTTAAGAGTGCCCAGGAGAGGGGCGGAACTGACGAGGATTGTCAATAGGTTGTCGTGTCCCACTTGTCGCGAGCGTCCCATTGAATCCCAATATGTATTTTGCACATTGTCCCACCGGCTTTGGGGGGAGATTTGGGACCCGAACCATGGCTCCCATTGGGAAATCGAACCGCTGCCGCGTCACGGCTGCATTGCCTCGCCTGTCACCGCCCGGCCGCAAACCGCGATATAACGCGATATAAAGAGGGCCAAACAATAGCATCGTGCAAACAAGACTCATGCAAGCTGGCATTGCGGCAGGAGGGTCCGATGAACGTAGATCGCTGGCTGGCGATATTTGGAATATTTGTCGGCGTGCTCGGCATCGTGATCGGTTTCACGGTCGCTTGTTATTTCTACAGGAAAACAATTCAAGGGAAGGTGCTCGCGATTGCGTACACAGCGCCCGTGTCATTGATGTTGCCCGTCGCAGACCTCAAGGCTAACTACAACGGGCGCGAAATTAGGCAGTTGTCCCGTGTATGGGTTCTGCTCTGGAACAAAGGAACGTTGCCCATTGAAGAGAGTGATTTTATTGCGCCAATTAAAATTCGATCAAAGGAACAGGTTCTCTCTTTTACCATCGACACCAAGGATGCGGCGGCAGATATTGGCATGGACGAGGCAGAAAAAAAGATACGGGTGAAGTTGCTGCGGCCAGGAGAGGCAGTGGTGCTGAAGATTGATGCAGCGGACGAGGCGTATCAGCCAGATATTTCGGTACAAATGAAATCAGCGGACATGAGCACTTTTATTCGCGCTAGGCGCATCGAATGGTCCTTTGTTGCGGGCGTCGCGGTGTTTATTCTCGGTAACGTCATGATAGGGGGCATAGGCCTCGTTGCGCAGAACGGCAGCGCCCTTCTGTTTAGCGGTATACTCGTCATGATCCTCGGCGGAGTACTGCTTATTGGCAGGCCTGCCGCCGTTACGCGTCGGCTAGGGCCTGTCCTCAATTAGTGGATTCCCAAGCGTCTGGTTGCGTGATTCATAGGGACTCAGCTTGATTCGGAGCTGACCCATGCGACGATATGCCTTGCGAGACGACCAGTTTGAGAGAATCAAGGACATTTTGCCAGGACGGGAGGGCCATGTCGGAGCTACAGCCAAAGATAACCGGTTGTT
>Ga0185299_10002984_pt1 | contig 23955 bp, 25 predicted proteins | sample PaiPotPPA55metaG_FD_128002 | JGI IMG/M metagenome (GOLD analysis project Ga0185299, IMG submission 128002) | Iron sulfur acid spring bacterial and archeal communities from Banff, Canada, to study Microbial Dark Matter (Phase II) - Paint Pots PPA... ... | reverse complement strand
ATCCCTATGCCCCTTCGGACAACCCGAAAAAGCACTAGGCCACGAGCCTCAGATAGATCCATGGTTGCCACCATACAACCGCACGGCTTGATGCGTTTCGAAACTGATCGGCGTCGTCGCTACTAAAGAAGATGCAGCTACTGCGATGGAACAACCCAGGTGCAGGACACCAGACGATCGTCTTCCATGGTGAGAGGGGCTGGATGTCGCGACCACACCCGCGTTTCCAGCGAAGGGAGAAAAATGTTCTTGACATCCCCTTTTATAGATCAAGGCGATTTCACTCAGAACCCCGGTCAATGAGTGAAATGGCGATATTACGACAGTTGAACTCCCCGGCACCTCGGGCGGCCTCTGCCCCAAAAAATGTGGGCCTTTTCCCGACGTTTCTGCGCGTTATCTAGATAGAGGCCGAGTTTCGATCAAGATGGCGGCCAAACCCGGCACTCAATCGAGGAACCGGGGCATTCGGCCCCAATCCCCGCCCGATGGCGCTACTGGGTAGGCCGCGCTGCTCGACCGCAATAACAAAAGCAACTTCAAGGAGGTTCTATGGCCCGCATTAGCGCTTGGTTGTGCATGATTGTTCTCCTCGTTTGTGTCCTGCCCATGTCTGCTCAGCAACCCGCAAGCACTGGTTACGCAAACGAATCGGCCGCGCCCGCCACTCCCGAGGCAGAGGTGGGAGCCAGCGTGAGCGGCTCCGGCACCACTAACTTCATTCCCAAGTTTACTAACAGCACGACGCTGGGCAACTCGGTGCTATTCCAGTCGGGCACGGGGAGCACAGCGAAGATCGGGATCAACACCACCGCCCCGGCCAGTACCCTGGACGTGAAGGGCGGAGCCACGGTTCGGGGCGGGTTCAGTTTGCCAGCCCAGGGAACGGCCACGGCGACAGCGGGCTTTATCTCGCACACGCTGAGCCTGTCGGCTTCGGCATTCAACAGCAGCACCAGCAATGCCGTCAATCAGACCTTCCGCTGGCAAGCCGAACCCGCAGGCAATGACACATCTTCGCCCACGGGCACGCTGAATCTACTGTTCGCCGAGGGAACTTCGGCTTTCGCGGAGACGGGATTGAACATCGCCAGCAACGGACTAATCACCGGCAACGGCGCCGGACTGACGAACGTAGATGCCAGCCAGCTCGGCGGTCTGGCTTCCAGCGCCTTTGCCCAGTTGAATGCGGCCAACACTTTCACCGGCAATCAGACAGTGAATGGCACTGTGAGCGCCGGGCAACTCATCTCGAGTGCCCCGATATTCACGCCTCCCCTGATAGTGAACTCAACCACTCAGGTTGCAAACCTGAACGCCAGTCTGCTCGGCGGATTTTCCGCCAGTGCGTTCCCCTTGCTCGGGTCGAGTCTCTTTCCGAGCGCCAACACCTTCACCGGCAGCAACACCTTCAACGGCAGTCTCACCTCTTTCACGGTCCCCGGCAACAATGCAGCCTCCTTCATGAAGGGATCCTCCAGCACGCCTACTACTTTGGCAGCGATTCAGGTGGAAAACTTCACCGCCTCCGGAGAGGTGGCCTTCCTGGAGAACGGAAACGCCTCGAATCCCTTCGCCGTGCTCAAATTGTTGCAAGTGACTGGGTCGCCGGGCAACTTCCTGACGTGCCAGCGGCCAGATGGAACGGAAAAATGTAACATCGACAATTCGGGGACCTTCCACAGCGGCTCGGATTTCGCTGAGGCACTGCCAACACGAGGTGCCAGGAAACTCTATGAGCCGGGAGATGTCCTGGTAATGGCGAGCAGCGGCGCCGGAGTGGAGAAAACGAGCGAACACTACTCGCGTCGGGTGATTGGCATTTTCTCCACTCGCCCCGGCTTCGTCGGAGCCGACAAGAATGGGGACACGCGTGTCGACAAAAACGACGTTCCAGTTGCAATCACCGGCATCGTGCCTGCGAAGGTAAGCGCGGAGAACGGACCAGTCCGCGTGGGCGACCTACTGGTGACTGCTACTACTCCTGGCTATGCGATGAAAGCCACCGATCACAAGCGCATGCCGGGAGCCATCGTGGGAAAGGCGCTGGAGCCGCTGCTACAGGGGGCCGGCGTCATTCGGGTGTTGGTTACCATGCAGTAGAGTTTGGAGGGTGGGCTTTGGCCGGCCCACCCATTTTTCTTAAAGTCTTCTCACTGGTCAGTTGATGTAATCAGGAGTTTCGTTCGCGGATCAAAAACTTGTCGGATGGAGAGGGGACGGTGATGGAGCAGCGAAGCCCCAGCAATACTGTTGAACGCGATCACTAATTGCATTAAAGTGGGTATCGGTTCCGCTTAAACGCTCTACCTCGCTCGCCGACGCACCCAGTGACGAACCAATTCGTATTCGGGTATGGCCGTTGGCCGGGTCTTGAAGACTTTTATGAGGCCGCGCCGCTTCAACACCCGAATGGCGTTCTGCACTGCAGATTTCGACAGGCCGGTCGTTTCAGACAGTTCTTGCAGGCTCCGAGCAATACGTTTTTGCTCCTCGCGATAGAGTGCGGTCCAGAGGATGATATAGACCAAGAAGGCGGTTGGAGCGTGATCGTGACCCGTCAGATCGGGCAGAAGCACGTCAATGACGTATTCGTCAATCGGGATGTGCTCCATAGAACTATAGCGTAGCACACCATAGCTCTCTTGCCGTCTGTACAGGGTGCTTCGATAATTGGTTTGAGGGCAGGGTGAATATGATCCGAGGCGTGAAATTCGCGAGCATTCCAGTTACCGACCAAGACCGAGCACTAGCTTTCTACACCGAGAAGCTGGGATTTCGGCTCCTTGCCGATCAGCCGTTTAACGAGAAACAACGCTGGATTGAGCTCGGGATCTCCGGGACGGAAACACGGGTCGTACTCTTTCGTTTTGATGATGGGATCCTGCCTGGAACAAAGATGAACATCACCTTCTGGACAGACGACGTTGAAAGAACGGTTCTCGAACTTGAGAGCAAGGGTGTGGAGTTCGTGATGAAACCGCAGAAAGCCGATTGGGGCACGGCCGCTATTTTCAAAGACATCGATGGGAATACGTTTGTCCTTAGTTCGAGGTGAATAGGAGAGGTCTACGCTTATGCGAGGTGTTTTGGCTGTTGTTTCAGGTTACCTGATCTTCGCAGGATCTGCGGTTCTTTTCTTCCGGCTAGCGAATGTCGACCCACACTCGCCAGCTGCCATCGGTTTTAAGATGCTTACCATAGCTTATGGCCTTGCCTTTGCTTTGCTCGGCGGATTTGTCGCGGGCACAATCGCCCGTCGCACGGATCTATTGTGGGGAATTGTGCTAGCGCTCGAAATCGCTCTAGGCGCCACTGTTTCCATCATTGCCCGGCCCGGTGCGGGTGCGCTATGGACCCAGACTGCCGCCCTGCTACTGTTCGCACCGGCGTCGGTCGTTGGCGATTGGATCCGCATAAGAAGGCGGCGCGCTGCGCGAAGCAAATCCATTGCCTGACGGCGCGTAAATCGGCTCGATAAAAAAATAGGTGTCGCCGAGGCCGGAGAGAACAACGGCGAATATTGCTGGCCCAATCCCTGCATACCAGACGGTTACGCGCAATGGCCAACAAGAACAGCGGATCTGCCACGTTGCGGAAGTGGAAGCGCTCCAGGAGAAGCGCCGCCCCCAGCGCCACGGAGACGGAGAGCGCTGCAAGACCGTAGCTAAGCACAGCCGAGCGGGCGATCTGCAATTCGAGGTTCGATATCGGGCCATGGTTCGCCTCACATAGACGTGTGGTCACATTTCCACGCCTGCAAATTTCCCGCAGTTTACCGCAAAACCAGGAGAACAGGATGAAGTGCTTTTTACCTTCTTTAGTTTGAGGACTTGGGAAGTTGAACTCACGCCCATCGCCAAGCCGGCCGGTGAAGAACGAGCGAAGCACCCAGTGCTCCGCGTCGGGACTGTTGAAGAGGCCCAAACGTGATCGTCCCGCCGAGATTGCCATGACTCTCGGTCGCGAGCGCTCGAACCAGCGTGCCTCCCATGCTTCCGATGCCGATAAAACCCGTGTTCATTTCCTCCTCAGAAAGGCTGCCTGTTCGGGTGGCGCTCCTAGATCTTGCGCCGTACTCCTCGTCTAAGGAGAGTGTCAGACTTTCGATTCTGCGGGACAGGGAAAGACAATGCTTTAAACTGAGCCGCCACTTCGTGCGACTTGCCCGAATCGTAGGTACGAATTGTCGAATTGTGGCATTTCCTGATACAGCGGATTGGGGCCTCCGCTCCGCAAGAGATTTACAACACGGAACGCGATTCGCTGTATGTGGCGTGCACACGCGCGCGAGATCGTCTGCTAGTCACGAGTGTGGGGCGAAGAAACCACGGAGCCTGCTGCGAGTTTGCGGCAAGGCTCTCGTGTTTGCCAGCGGTTAAATTCTTCTCGACCCTACTTGCAAATGATGCTGCGATTATCCTTCGCCAATTCCAGACAGGCGGTATGTTGCTTCATGCTCTGCTGCGGATCTGCAACCATAGTTGGAGTAGAACCGGGAGCGACTGCTGTCGGAACTGTAGCACCAGTTGAAGTTGGAACCTGCGTGCTCGCAGTGGGAGCTTTGTCCAGCATCGCCTGGAATGCCGCAATCTCTTCAGGCTGGCCCCAGATCAGTCCCTGAGTTTGGGTCTTACAGTAATCGTCGGGATATTCCCAGACCGGCTGCACAGTCACCTTTGTCGTACCATTGAGTTCCACCAGCGTGTATGACCACACCTTTTTTGTAGTCATGCCGGTGCACGCACTTGAAGCCATGAAAAGCGCACTGACGAGGGGCATCTGCGCTGGCTTTGAGAAGCGGAACTGCAACTGATTGTCGGAGTCGAGGACATACCCTTCGTTTAAATTCGCTTGGACGATTAGAGCCTTGAGCGTTTGGGCAGAAGCTTTGCTGGTGAATACATATGGTCCCGGCTGAGTCTTCGGTTTCTTGTCCCGTGCCGCCGCTAGGGTCGTTACCGCAAGAATTACAATCAGAACTCGCTTCATGCCTTTACCCCTTCCTGAACTTTAGCGAGATCACCCTTCGAACCGCTAATTACCGGAGTCACCCCCCTAGCTCTACTGACAGAAACGAGGTCGCAATATCCGGTCGCCATGTGACGCAGGTGTGGTCTTGTTGTTCTGGTCGGTCGACGTAATGCAGCGTCCGTTCGGATCGTATGTGAAATCTACCGTGCTTCCGTCCGGACAGGCGATGCCGGTCAGGCGATTCATGAGGTCGTGGGCGAACGTGGTCGAGTGCGCACTGCCGTTCACGGGATCGATCACGCTGGTGCCGGTTTTCCGAGCCCAATCGTTTTATTGAATTGGATCAAGTCACGCCGCGGCATTCAGATTAGTGATCTCAGTACGCGCTGGGGTCGATGGTTGCAGAGTTTTGTGGTCTCTCAATTCGCCAAGGAGAAAATTGATTTCTCCACCTAGCAGAATGGCAAAACCGGAAAGGTAAAACCACACGTACAAGCCGATGGCGGCGCCGAGCGGTCCGTACGTCTTGTCAAGATTTTCGAAATGTCGGAAGTAACTTCCGAGCAGGTATGACAAACCAACCCACGTCATGACGGCGACAATTGCTCCGGTTAGGCTATCCCGGAAGCGCTGCTTCAAATCCGGACCAAAATGATAGAGCAGTTGTACTGCTAGTATGCCAAATATCATGGCTATGCCCCACCGGAGATAACGCCAAGCGGCAAGTATGGCAGAATTTAAGTCAAATTTGCTTGTAAACCAGGTCCCGAGATACGTCCCCTCAACCATCAATCCGACCGCCACGAGTAACAGAGATCCCGCGAGCAGCGTCAGTCCCAGGGCGATGGGTCGAGTCTTCCACACCGGGCGGGTTTCGCGGACCCGATAAACGAGATCAAGGCCGTCGATGATCGCAGCAAACCCGCTGGAGGCTGTCCAAATTGTGAAGACTAACCCAAGCGTAAGGAAATGTCTGTGTGTGTGACTCACGTCAGACACGATGTTGCGAACTAAGCTCATTCCATCTCCTGGGACAAGCTTGGCCATCACGCTTAGAAGGCCCTCAAACAGATGGGGAATTGGTATATACCCGAGCAGCGAAGCCATGGATACCAGCAGCGGAAACAGTGAGAGCACGAAATAGTAGGAAAGTCCGGCGGCGAACACGAAAAGGTGTTCGTCGTAAACGTCATTGTAGATGGTTATCAGCGATCTTTTAATCGTAAGCCAGGCGCCTTGCACACCTAACGGGGCCACCGAATCACCTCTCGGACCTTGTCATACATGCTCCTGCCTACCACGGCGGTCTTAAGAAAGACGGAGTGAGTTGCGCGACTCCCTTTGCCCTGATTAACCCGGCTTGCTTGATGGGCGCGAAAAAACCGCCGAAGCCGTGAAAGGGTCTTCAGGCTTCGGCATCTCTAAGGAATGCCGCCAGATTCGGTTCGGGCTCCGCAAGCTCGCGGCGGCAGTCCTCTTTTAACGATTCACACGACTGGCGGACTCCGTGCTCTTGGGAGTTGTTTTCAACTCACCGTGATCCCCAGCCTGGTTTGCATATTTCCTCAACGCTGCCTCGAACTGCCCGCTCCCAGCCGGTGGTCGGACTTTGCCCTTCAAAATAGCCTCGAAGGGTACAAACTTTCCGAATAGAAGGCGGGTTTCGTCTTTGTCCTGCGTGATCGCTGAGCCATTCAGGTCGATCCCCGCGAAGAGCCCCCGCGCTCGGGAATAAGTCAACATTTCTGCTTTCATTTTCCAGTCTGTGTCCGCGGCTGCGTCACGCCCGACAGGGCCAGCAGCCGCCGAAGCATTGGCGCCGATCTTGAACTTGCTGGAAAGGAGATGCTGCATTCCTTGGTCATTGGTCACGATCATTACCAGGTCGATAGCTTGGCCGCCCAGTTGCAATCCCCAGCTTCCGCCAGTAATCGTAATCGGCGCGGGGGCGCTCCAGCGACCGTTTTCCAGGCGGCAGACAGCGACGCCTTTCCCGTGGCTTCCTCCGAAACCAATCGCAATTTTCACCATGGAAGGAATCACCGCGATACACTTCGCGTCCCTCATTACTCTGTCCGGAATCGCCTTGTCTGGCGTCGCCATAATCTCGTTGAGAACGTTGGCTGACGCACTAATTCGTTTTTGAATACTCGACTCGTCCTTCTCGTCCTGCGACCAACCCGCCCCGACGAGCAGTAGACAACTGGCGGCGAGTGCCAGAAGACATCTAGGTGATGCAAAACTGATTCTTGTCATAAGTGGACCTTTTCCGTGCTCGAAGCGAGCAACCGTTAAAATGTTTTAGCTTTAGATTTGTCCCATCCGTTTCACCCTGTAAAGTGAATGCCAACCGGTGGGTTTGTTGAAAGAGAAAAGCAATTGGCCCATGCCTGGGCTAGACGCCCTGAAGTAATCCGCTCGACGTAGCACTCGGCGTGAACTGCCTTGCCGTTTTCGTCGGCGCACAAGTCGGTCTGCAAATCTACGGGCTTTCTACAGATCCCGCAGGGTATTTCTGGGAGGGAGCTCATGAGATCCTCCTTTGCGAGGGTTAATAGCAATGTAGGCTCAACGCGAATGGGAGGCTGAGCAGTATTGATCGGTTTTGGGAATTTCTCCAAAGCGAACAAAATAGACGGGGGCTCGTTGGCTGAGTCCATAGCGCTTGGTTGAGATCAACCCCAAAAAACAGACGGTGTAAGGATTGAAGTGCCCGGTCCCTAAGGCGGGACACGGTCTATTCACAAGGAATGCGCCGAGCCGTATTCGGGAACAAATCGAGGCTCGATGAAGCGGAGAAAAAGAAGCTGGAGTCGAACAATCAAAACCGTAAGCACTCGGTTACCACCGTTTTCACGACTTTTGGGTGGTTGTGTCCTTGGAATTGGCTTCAACTGTGACCGTCACATTTTGTCCCGCCTTCAGGCTTACCTCCTCACCGTTTTCTTTGGTCAGAGCGCTAACGACGCGTAGCTCCCGATACAGAGGGTCGCCGCCTGCGACAGTAATCTGTGCCTTATCTGGCTCATTCGGAAACTGGGACACGATGATCTTATCGACCAGTCCCGACATGGTAGCAGCTGATTTTTCGTTCATAGTTCCCTTCAAAGTAGGTGAAGCAACAGCAAGTGCCGGTTCGGGGTCGAGTTGTTTCCTACCAAAATACTTTCAGTGCCGATTAGACCTTAGCCATAAAGCCGCGCATGGATTCTGTGAGTTGCGTATCCGCTTCGTCCGCAATGACAATTACGTCTAAAAGCACTTGGCTCTGATCGAGTTCGCTCTGGTGGAGATGTAATGTGTTGAATACGCTGACTTGGAATATCCGCGATTCCTCAACTAGCATGGACGGGGAGTAGCCCTGCACGAACCGCATCTTGCCGTGCGCTGCTGCGGAGTTGGAAATGAGCGGATAGGCATCTCCGTCACGTCGAAGGCGGTAAAGCAGGTCGTCGAACAGCTTAGGTAGATGGCTCATGCGGTGCGCATCGCTCAGTGGAATACTGGTTAGTTCTGCAACCAACTTCACTCGCGTCAGCCATTCCTTGATCGTAGCATCGCGTTCCCGATCCAATATGTCCGCCACCGTTTTGAATTTCAACTAATACACCTGTTTCATATCCTGCGCTCACGGTAGTGTCGCACGCGGCAATTTTAGAAGGTGGTCAAAACAGATCAACTATTCAGGAAATCGACGGCCAATGTGCGCCACCGAGACGAGCAAGATGCTGCACACACGCCAATACTGAATCGCGAGACTGAAGTTCAGCCCGAACGCACCCAGGTTCGACCTCTCCACGCCCACCTGCCAGATGAGCAAGTCTTTTCCCGAGAAAACTCAACACATAGGGACTGGTTTATTAGTCATTGTGAGCATTACTGACCAGCAAGATTCAAACGGTTCCCCCATAATCGACAGTGGTGACCTAGCGAGTTAGGAGGCATTTGGTAAAGAAAATCACGACCGCTAAGCGAAAGCCTCGCTTCGATCCTCGGGCCTTTCTATCAACGATTGGAAAGGGCAGAGATATGATGTCTTTTCAGAAGAAGGACAAAATCTTCGCCCAAGGCGATTCCAGGGACGGCCTATTCTTCGTCCAAACCGGAAGGGTGCAGCTCAGTGTGGTAACGGAAAACGGGAGAGAAGCAACCCTTGGCATCTTGGGCCAAGGCGATTTCTTTGGCGAAGGTGGTCTTGCGGGTCAGCTTCTCCGCATGTCGTCTGCAACAGCTTTGACTGACTGCGTTTTGCTGCACGTCGAGAGGGCGGCGATGATGCAAGCAATGAGCGTAGAACCAAAATTGTCGGCCCTGTTTGTCAAATACTTGCTGAAACGAAACATCCGATATCAGGATGACTTGGTCGATCAACTTTTCAATTCCAGCGAAAAACGACTGGCGCGAGTTCTTCTGTTGATGGCGCATTTCGGCAAAGAAGGAGTCTCGGAAATGTCAGTCCCCAGACTAAGCCAGGAGACTTTGGCAGAAATGGTAGGGACAACACGATCACGGGTCAGTTTCTTCATGAACCGATTCAGAAGACTCGGGTTTATCAACTACGATTCGGATAGCTTACGTATTCACAGTTCGCTCCTTAACGTTCTTCTTCAAGATGACGACGAAATAAGCGCGGCTGCGGGACCCAAGAACTCACCGAGCCGTAGCCCTTCAGAAGCGCCTCCAGAACCCGGCGGTCCCGCTGACAAAGATCGTGCCAAGAGACCCCGCCTCCGCGGCCTTGAACGACTCCATGGCTGAACGCGATATAGCCAAAATATTCCAAGACTTCTTTCAGGAAACCCATGTTGACGTAAACAACCATTGCACTCGTCAACCATCGGTGGCAAACGCTGAACTCCGACTTTGTCCGAGCCACAGCAGCTCTAGAATGACTCAAACGTCGCCTCCGTCAATCCGCGAAAGTTCGCTAAGTGAGCAATTGTGAACGGTTTCTCGGGGCAGCATATTGACAATATGAATATGCACGCGCAAACTCCCTCGACTCGTCAGGGCAAGACCGTTCTTTGTATCGACGACAACGAAGAAGTACTTGAGTGTGAGAGGGCATTCCTCGAAAGTTTTGGGTATACCGTTCTGATCGCACTCAGCGGGAATAGAGCACTAGAACTCGCTTCTATCCATTCGGTTGACGTTGTCGTCGTTGACTATGTCATGCCAGAAATGAACGGACACGAAGTTGCCCTCGAAATGAGACAGCTTCGGCCGGAAGCGCCGATCATCATGCTATCTGGAGCGGTGGATGTTCCTGAGCAGGTATTGAAGTCTGTAGATGCTTTCGTCGGGAAAGGCGAGTTGGCTAGAGAATTGTTGCCTGCGATCTCGCACTTTCTGGAATGTTGACACTGCTGAAGCTTGGTCTTCGGGTCACTCCGCTGGCAAGTCGGCTGGAAATTCATTTTAGTGGAACATTGCCTTCCTTCCTAGACGGGGTTCTAAGCCGATCCGTGGAGTTGAAACCAGATCGATCCCATCTACTGATTTTCCAAAAGGGTCAATTCTGACCAGTTTTCCGAACTCTGACGCTTGACACTGGTGATACCGAGAACGCTCAAAGAGGGAATCCGGTAACTTGAAATCCTCGACAATGAGAGCGAACAGAGGAAGTTGGAGACTCACATGCCGGACACAAGAGTTGAGCGCGGAACCTGTCGTTTCGTCGCCAGTAAAGGTGAGGGTGGACGGCCAGAAATTACCCTCGATTTCTTCCATGGAACCGTGTCGATACTAAACCATGCTGTATTGACCTTTAATCTTCTGGGTGGCCTCACCTTAGACCAAGCAAAGAAGCTAGCCGACGCTTTGAAAAGAACGTTTTAGACGCTTCCGTTCAGGTGTCCAGCAAACATCCCATGTTTGCTGGTGAATTTTCACCTGCGCTGAAGTCTAGTTAAACGGCAGCCCTAACTGTAGCTAGCAGGTGAATCATGCCCTTCATGCAATCGAGCTTGAGCATGTCAACCCCGCTTAGTCTTCCGGGAAGCAAAACATATTCGACTCTAGTCCGATTGCGTTCTCGATTACGACGCTCGAGGGAGGCAGTTTCCTGGAAGTCAATGCCGCGTTCGAAACGCGTTATGGTTACTCCCGCCAGAACGTCCTCGGGCACACCGTGCACGAATTTAGGATATGGGACGATCCGACGGATCGAAGATTACTGGTCGCACAGTTTCAGCGAGGAGGTCCAATCAGAAATGTGATGACCCGACTTCGGACAAAAGCTGGTGAAATCAAGCTCACGGCCTATTCCGCCGACCGGATCGAATTCGACGGGCAAGGCTGCATACTGGCAGTCTCGGAAGATGTGGCGACCCATGATCCCAAGTCCACAAATTAAGTTTCGCCTTGGCTTCGAGCTGCCGTGAAATGGTTGCAGGAACAGACCTGAGGGGACCCAGTGTCGCAGGTGGGATGCCGAGGAAAGTCCTAAATTATGTATTGTCCATTAGTAATGGACATGGAATAATAGTGGACAGAATGCAGCTTAAGGCGACCATTCAACCGTTTATCGAGCAGCTCAAGGCTCTGCCTTTCGTCACGGATCTCGATTTTTCGCCGGAGGGCCGCCGTAACCGGGAGGCCGACGGTATCCTCAATATCCACGCCCCAAAAGGAACATACCGCTTCCTGGTGGAGCAGAAACGGTCTTATCTCGACCGGGGAGTGCTCAACGCACTGATAGCTGAGGCAAAGCTCTACGCGACCGAACATCGTGAGCCTCTTCTCTTATTCGCGCGCTACATTCCCAGCCCCTCTGCCGAACGGTTAATTCAAGCGGGGATCAATTTCGTCGACCAGACGGGCAATATGCACCTGGTTCTCGGCCGCAACTACGAGCGCACAGTCGTCGGCGCGAAACAAGACTCATCTGGGACGGAAGAACGACGCATCAGTCCAGCTGTCTCGCAACTCCTGTTCGCTTTCGCTACCGCGAAAGATGCCGGAAGCTGGTCGGTACGCAAACTGGCCGAATTTGCCGGACTCAGCAAGAGCAATGTGGCGAAAGTAGAGCAACAACTGGTTGCCCGAGGAGTCCTCATTGAGTCAGTGGAAGGCTTTCGCCTGCGAGATCGATCGAAATTGCCGGAAGAACTGTTGCGGGGATACGAACTCGCGCTGCGCCCGAAGTTGTTCCTTGGCCGTTTTCGCTTGCCTGCCCGCGAAATGGATGACATGCTCGCCGGCATCCAGGAGTCGCTCGCCAAAGACTCAGTCCGATGGTCGGTAACCGGCGGTCCCGCTGGATACCTGCTGCAGAAGTTTTATCGCGGACTCGAGTTGCCCATCTTCATCGAGTCGCTCAACGACGAAGTCCGGCGGCAATTGCGGATCATTCCTGACAAATCCGGCCCGCTCATCTTCCTGCGTTCCTTCGGCAGCATTCCCTTTTGGCGGGAGTCTGGATCAGTTCCTATTGCGAATCCGTGGCTCATCTATTCCGAGTTGATGTATTCTTCCGATCCCCGGGCGCATGAAGCGGCGGAAGAAATCAAACGCGAGTATCTATCTGAGTGATGCCCGAATTCACTGCGGCCCAAATCGCTGACCTGCATGCGCTTCGCGACCATTCCGCTGCGCTCGGAGCAGACCTTGTCGTTATCGGCGCCATCGCATACCAGGTGCATTTCCCCGGCGAACTCCGGCATACGGGGGACATTGACTTTGCCGTGGCATTGGATCTCAATGAGTTTGCAGAACTTGAGCGGAGGCTTCGACGGGACGGATGGATTCAATTCGCCAACCGAGAGCACCGCTGGCGCAGTACGCGGGGAACAATCATGGATCTGCTCCCGGCTGGCCCCCAAACTTCGAGAGGCAAAGCAAATCACCTGGCCCGAGAGCCAGTTCACGATGAGCTTGGTCGGATTCGAGCATGCTTTCACCAGTGCCCAGCCGGTTGAGTTTGCGCCAGACCTCATGCTGAAAGTGATTTCGCCTACGGCCCTCATGCTCCTTAAGATTGTCGCTTTTATCGATGATCCACAGCGGCGAGTGAAGGATCTGGATGATATCCGGGGCCTGCTCGCACAATATGAAGCTGACGGCGAACGAGTCTTTTCCGATGTCGTGATCGATGCCGGGCTTTCGGACTTTGGACTGGTACCAGCTTTCCTGCTGGGAATCGACTTGAGGGCGCTCTGCAGTCCCGAAGAAATTGGAATCGTAAATGTATTTCTCGCAGCGATGAATGAAAACAATGCCGCATGGATGTCCTTTGTTCGGGCAAGGGGCGCGGGTGATCACGTCGAAGAAGACGCCCGCGCGCAGCTTGACACGTTCCGTCAAGGGTTTGACCAAATTCCCCAATAGCGGCGGTTTGCCTTGCTTGCTGCCAACGTCAGATCATGCGCGCCTGCTTTCGTTTTGCCTTCGAACCGTGCCGTGGCCTTGTCCATTAGAGAAGTCAACGTTGGCCAACAAGAAAGATATGCGTGTCAGCGGGGAGGATCAGGAGTAGGATGTCGCGCTACAGAGGTTGGGGAAAGTGGCCGATCTACTGAGGGGCGAGGCCCATGGAACCCAAGATTTATACAAACGTCAAGATTGCGGCCTTGACTGCGGAGATGGACGCGATCCATTTTGCCAACAGCTTGTACTGGAAGCAGGGGCACTCTCAAACCGTTGCAGCAAGAGTCGAGTACCAACGCAGGCAAGATCGGCTGGAAGAAATCAGGACCGAACTGGCTCGACTGCGATGGGAGACTACTGCAAAGAAGGAAGAAGGCATGCATTCAGATTCGGACGCCGAGAAAAGGCCATACATTCCTCCCACGATAATCAATCTACCCTTTGATAAAGCGAAGCAATCATAGTAGAACGTGCCCATTGCGGCGATCAGGAAGCAATGGATTTGCTCGAGCCGCTGCCCAGCGATAGGGCGCGTCCATTCCACTGCAAACTTAATCCGATTCTTTGCGAATCTTCTTTCGAGCACGCTTTCGCGCCAAGGCTTGCTTAGCTCGGCGCTTTGCGCCCGGCTTCAGGTAGAAAGAGTGGCGCTTCACTTCCTTAATGACGTCTTCCGTCTGAACCTTGCGCTTGAATCGACGGAGTGCGTTCTCGATTGACTCGCCCTCCTGCAACCGGACTTCTGCCAAATTCATCACCCCTCGACACGTCTTAAATCACCAACAACACGGCCACTTGAGTCTTGCTTGACTGATCGAAGGCACGGAGTTCGCACTCCAGCAGCGCCTACAGCTTAAATAGTGATCGCAAAGAATCATCATCAATCTGGCTCTTAGCTGCCAGCCAGTGAACAAACTCTTTGGCGCTGATGTGCGTCGGCTTTTGAACCTCCTTCTTCTCAAGGCCAGACTCAAGGTCTGCTTGTTTGCCCGTGTTGGAAATTACCTTCCATGTCTTCATCTTCATTGTCTTCGCCTCGCTTGATCGCGGCAGCGTAACGTGCTGGCATCCGCACGATATTCAAGTACAACTGCGAATCCACCTTGGATTATGGCTAGGATTCAGTTCTGAGACTGTGCCGAAGTGACCAGTTCCTGGGATTATTCAAGGGGAGACCGCGACCCCGGACTCTGGCTGGTAAATCCTGATCAGCGTCCACGTGATTCACAGCGGCGACGCTGCGTAGCGTCTGCTGAGAGCGAGGATTAGAGACTTAAGCAGCTAGCGCAAATCGGCTGTTGGCATAGGCCAGAAGAGGCTTTTATTTCTTCGAGCGAAGTCATGTAGAACTCAGCGATCGATCCGGCGTGTTTTCGTTTGTTCTCGACTGCCTTGGAGGGATGAAAAATACCGGCGATACCTCTTCGCACGCTACTTGCAATGGGCCCGGTATTGCTGCGCAATTCGACCCCTGAGGGCACTTTCAGCCAACAGAACTTGATCTTTCGACCCCGAGTTCACGCCATCAGGAAACAGCACGCTGCGTTTTCGACCGGCGGAGGACTTTAGGGAACGCTGACTCTCGCTGGGTGCAGAACGTTCTCATAGGCACGACGTGCTGTCGCCGCCCCGTTTGACGAATGCCACGCTCATGTCGGATATTGAGACGGAATGGACGTTGAACGCATCATTGACGAGATTGAGCAGCTACAGGAAATGTTCGAAGCGCCGGATATTAGGCCACTCAGCGCAAGCGACATCTCTGCCGCCAATCGAAGGCACGACGAAACCCTCGCGCATAGCCCGTGGTTTCGCCTTTGGCAGCAATTTGGGGTTTGCTGCCGACCTGAGTCTCCAGTAATCCGACTACCCGAATAGCAACAGTCCGAACCTCAGCAGAACGTCTCTTTAGTCTTTAGTCTTTTCTGCCTGAAGGTTTGGAGCGATCAATCAGGCCAAGCTTTACCGGGTTTTCACGGGAGCAATTCAGGGCAGGTTTATAACGCCGCCTGCCCGAACAGATGTTGTCGAACACCTCTTTTGAGTGTCCACCAAAACCGAAAACAACGTGACGCCGGTCCAGAAACGGGCTTCGAGGAGATCAATCGTGATCTCCCCCAAGCCGACTTCTGGATAATAGACGACAAGTGCTTTTTGTCGAATTGCCTCGCAGTCGCGCTCTCTTGCGCTATGCTGACTGTAGACGAATTTGTAGCGCCGCAGTCTAGAAGCTCATTCAGCAAGAAAGCAATCCATCGCCAAAGCGAGTCACCAGTACCGTCAAAGGGAATTCAGGAACATGCGAATTCTGTTTCCTTCTAGGAACTGCGCTTGTTATTGCACCGTTAGCGTGACCTTCGCGTTGTGTGTAACGGCGTTGAATGTGCCATAAACAGTAATCGCGTCTGTGCCGGTCGGGGTTTTGGCAAGGGTGTTAATGGTTAAGGTGCTGGTCCCCGGGTTCGTGCCATCGAGCGTGACCGAGGACGGTACAACTGTGCAGGTGATTTTCTTCGATGCAGGTGCTGTGCAGCTAAGCGCAACTGTCTGGTTGAAGCCAAACATCGGAGAGACGCTGATGGTAGAAGTGACCTGCTGTCCCCGTGTGACGGAGACACTACTTGAGGAAGCCGAGATTGAGAAATCTGGCCCAGAGCCAGAAAGGGCTACCAACAAAGGACCAGTGCTCAAATTGATTGTGATTGTTCCGCTCCGCAAACCATAACCGGTTGGCGTAAACGTGACAGTGATAGTGCAGGACTTTCTTGGCAGCAAAGAGTGGGGGCAGTTGTTAGTCTGGGCGAAGTCGCCGCTGGGCACAATGCTGGTGACGGCCAGATTGCTGGTGAAGCTGGGGTTCGTCAGCTTGACTGTTTTTGCGGCACTGGTGACCCCAAGGGGTTCGCCAGGAAAGACCAACTTCGTTGGGTTAAGTGTTACACCGGTATTTAGCAGCACGCTTACATTGTCAACCGCCAGGTCTGTGGCTCCGTCGCCATTAAAGTCACCGGTAGCCAGAGAGGTCGGGTGATTTCCCGCAGCATAGTCTCCGGTATTTTGGAAATTACCATTTCCCAATCCCAATAAAATCGTCGCGCCGTTTTCGTCGGTCACTGCCAAATCCAGCTTGCCATCCAAATTAAAATCTCCGGATACGATGGCCGATGGAATAGCTCCCACTCCGTGACTCACCGCGGGTTGAAAAGTTCCGTCACCGTTTCCTAACAAAGTGCTGACCGCGCCAACAGCGGTCCGGTTTACTACCGCGAGATCGAGCTTGCCGTCACGGTTGAAGTCGCCGGCGACGATTGAAATAGGGCTAAATCCGGCGGTATAGTTCACCGCGGGCTGGAAAGTGCCATCGCCTTTGCCCAGAAGTATGCTGACATTGCTGGGAGTGGTAGAGCCGTAGGGCCCATAGTTGGCGACGGCAATATCCAACTTTCCGTCTCCGTTGAAGTCCCCGATGGCCGCATAGAGGGGATTCTTTCCGACGGAATAATTGGTCGCAGCGTTGAGGGTACCGTCGCCGTTGCCCAGCATCACGCTTACGTTGTTATCGAATTCCTGAGTTAGCACTACATCAAGATTTCCGTCACCGTTGAGATCCCCAATGGCCAAGGAGTAGGGAGCGCCCTCCAATGAGCCTATATTGCTGTTAAGGATGGCGGACTGGAAAGTACCGTCGCCGTTGCCCAGTAAGACGCCGACGGTCAGGCTGCCGGCGTTGGCGGTCACGATATCCAGTTTGCCGTCGTGATTTAGATCGGCTACGACAAGCGAGTCGGGTTCCGCGCCCCCGTAAATGGAAGAGGCTCCGCCGTTGCCCGTGAAGTAGTCGACCCCCGGCTGGAAGGTGCCATCGCCATTGCCCAGCAACACGGTCACAAGATTGCTGTCAGGAGTGAAGCTCGGGTTCCAGCTGGTTACCGCCATGTCCAGCTTGCCGTCGCCATTGAAGTCTCCGACTGCGACTGCGCGAGGCGAGTTGGGAACGACATAGAAAGATGGCGACAAGAACTGGTTGCCGGGCGAAGAATTCACGACCTGGGTGAGCGAAGGTGAGGTGCTGCCAGAGTAATTACCATCTCCGGAATAGACCGCTGTGAGGAAACGCGTGCCGACGGTAGTGTAGGACGTGGTGTAACTGGCTCGAGCGCTCGCCAGTGAGACTACCTGGAGTTTGGCTGTACCCTGCATGAAAGTGACGGTGCCGGTTGGTGTACCGCCAAATGCTCCCGCTACGGTAGATGTGTAGGTTACGAGCTCGTTTACAAACGATGGACTGCCGCTGGAAACCAGCGTCGTGGTGGTCAATGCTTGTATCACAAACTGCGACATTGGACCGGAGTTGCTGGCCGCAAATGTGGCGTCTCCACTGTAGGTGGCGTTAATGGAATGAGAGCCCACAGCCAGTCCTAACGTATTGAGCGTTGCCGTACCTGCGGCCAGGGGTGCGTTGCCCAGAGTGTTCACACCGTCGGTGAAGGTCACTGTGCCGGTGGGTATGCCGGAATTTCCCGCGACCGTAGCGGTGAAGGTTACCAGTTGGTCAAAATAGGAAGAATTCGGATAGGAAGTCAGGGTGGTGCTGCTCGCTTCCTGATTCACAATTTGTGAAACGATCCCGGAGTTGCTACCGTTAAAGGCAGAGTCTCCGCCGTAGCTGGCGGTGATGGAATGAGAGCCGATAGCCAGCGATCCTGTAGTGAGAGCCGCTGAACCGCCGCTTAGAGTCACGGTTCCGAGCGGGTTCACACCATCAGTGAAAGTTACGCTGCCGGATGGTACCCCCGGGGTTCCGGCAACAGAGGCGGTGAAGGTGACCAGCTGGGTGTATTGAGAGGGATCGAGGGATGACGTTAGCGAAGTTGTTGTGGTGTTTTTGGCCACATTGATCGCTTTGCTACTAGAATTGCTGGCCTGGTGGGCATCGGCGACGGTAAGGGTGTCTGTACCGGCCGTATTCAGCGTGACGGCTCCACTAAATATGTGTGTGCCTGCATCCGCCGCAGTAAACATGTAATCGGCTGGGAGGCTGGAGCTTCCGTCACTGCTGGTGAAGTGGACGGTGCCCAGGTAATTGCTGCCATCCCCGTTGCTTACCGTCACGGTTACGTCGAACGCAGTTCCCGGATAGCTGGTAGATGGGGCAGTCAGGGTTAAGGTCGGCGTTCCCGGAGAGACGCAGCCTGCATTCGGGTCCAGGTTATAAGCCTTTTGCGAAAACAATTGCTGTATGACAAAGGGATTTCCATCATATTGGAGGGTGTCGATGAGCTGATTACAAGTATCGCCGATCTCGCCGTTGTTGACGTCATACCAGGCGAGCGGATAGTCGACAGCTGAGCCAATGCCGACGGCTGTATCGGTAATTGACTCCGCCAGTTCATGACTGCTGGTAGACGTAATGTTCTGCCATTCGCTGCCGCCACCACAACCGACATCGCAACCGCTACCCTTGCCGAAATCAGGAACTATACCATAGGGCACGTCGAGGTTGTTCAAATTGTAAGTGCTGTGGTATCCGCAGAAGTCAACGCAACTGACACTGCCGCCTTGGGTGATCGTCACCCCCGGCGGGAAGTACACCATATACAGAGTGTCGACATTGCCGGCGCTATCCGTCGCGGGAGCAGGCAGGGTGCCGGCGGCGATCTGGTTTTGGATTTCGTTCTGAATATTCGAATCGTCGACGGTTGCGCCTGAGTTGCCGGCACTCGGAGTGATGGTGAAGGGCGAACCTGAATGCAGTGTACCGCGGCCGATCGACTGGTTGCTCCCGGGCAGTCCGGTCCGACTCCCGGCGTTTGCGTTGATCCCTGCTGTGTTGTATTCCTGGAGCATGTCGAGGTAGGTGCTGTTCACCACGGAACTGTAGAATTGGCTGATGCCAATGCAGTTTCCCTGGGAATCCTGGCCACCCCCGCAATCGAGTACGCTGCTGACGTTGCTGCCCCAATAAACTACAACCAAATCCACAGCCGAGATTACCGGTCCACCATAATACTGGACGTTGCAGGTTCCTGGATTGCCTTGCGAATCGAAGCAAGTCGGCGCCGATGCGCCTGAGGTGGCGCGCCTCGGCGATGTGCCGGCAGACTTTGCGACAATGTGTATTGGACCAGGCTTGGGCTTCGTGACAGAAGGTGGGGACGCTTGCGCGTTTGCTTCGGGGAAGGCCGCAGTCAGAGCGAGAAAGAGAAGTGCGGAAGTCCGAATAACTCGAAGCGGCCGTTGCCTCATGGCGTCTCCAGTTGCGCGGTCCACGGCAGCGGGAAAGCTGTGGGTCCGTGAAGATTTCCGAACTCGGCTACGTAAGGGGAACAGGACCTCTATCCAGCAATGCGTAACGGTCGCGACTCTCTCGCGAGACAGCGAACAATGCAATGCACTGGAGGTGAAACGTGGGTAAGCCGGAGGTGAGTTGTTGACGCTATGAAATATAGGGAGTTATTGGACCCTGATTTAGATCGTGCCCGTTGTTTTGTTGCGGCTCCTATAGACCTTGTGGTGTAAAATCCCGTGCAACGATGTGGGTCCTAGTCGGGGTGAGGACTTATGCGGCTTGTGGGGAAATACCGCTTCGGCCCGTTCGAAGTGGACACACGTGCGCGCGAGCTTTCCAAGGGCGGGACGAAAATAAAACTTCGAGGTCAGCCTTACCTGATCCTTGAGGTCTTGCTAGGTCGTGCCGGAGAGGTTGTGACCCGGGAGGAAATCCAGGAGAAACTCTGGCCGACCGATACCTTCGTCGATTTCGAACATGGACTCAATACCTCGGTTAAGAAACTTCGGCACGCGCTTTGCGACTCCGCCGAGCAACCACGCTACATCGAGACCTTGCCGCGTTTGGGCTACCGCTTTGTCGCGCCATTAAAGGACATGCGGGAGCCTCTTTCCGAGGGGAACCTACCGGCGGAAAGGGCTATCTCAGCACCATGGTGGAGTAAAACTCAATGCCGCGTCGGAGCAGTGGTTGTGGTTATTGCCGCCCTCTCGATTCTGATCGCCCATTTTTCGCGTCAGCGCTTTGCGCTTCGCGCCAATCCTACCAGCGAGAGAGTCATGCTTGCGGTGCTTCCCTTCCTGAACTTCAGTGGTGATTCCAGCCAGGAGTATTTCAACGACGGTTTAACCGAAGAGATGATCACCCAGTTGGGAAGCGCGGACCCACAGCGTCTGGGCGTGATCGCCCGAACCTCGGTGATGAAGTACAAGAACACCGGGAAAGACATGTCGGAAATAGGCCGCGAATTGGGCGTGGACTACGTTTTGGAAGGCAGCGTGCGCCGCGCGGGTGGTCGCGTGCGCATCAGCGCGCAGCTTATCCAGGTGCGCGACCAGACGCATCTTTGGGCTGAGAGTTTTGAGCGCGACGCAAACGACAGCCTGGCTTTGGAGGTCGCGATCTCTAACGCAATCGCCAGTCAAGTCGAGCAGACGCTCTCGTCCCCGCACATGCTGGCGCGGCGCACAGACATCCGTCCCGTGAATCCGGAAGCCTACGATCTGTACTTAAAGGGACGTTATTATTGGAACCAGCGGACACCGTTGGGCTTCTGGAAGGCAATCGAATCCTTCAAGCAGGCCATTGAAAAAGACCCTAACTATGGGCGTGCCTACGCGGGCCTGGCAGATTGCTACGTTCTGATTGGACCGAACGACATCCTGCCCGCCAAGGAGGTCTATTCCCTGGCAAAAGCGGCGGCGCTAAGAGCGGTGCAGCTCGATGATGCACTCGCGGAAGCCCATGCGTCCTTAGGCTTTGTGATTTTGCTTTACGATTGGAATCCCGCTCAGGCGGAGAACGAGTTCCGACGGGCGATTGAACTCGATCCGAACTATCCGACCGCTCACCACTGGTATGCCTACGACCTCGCAGCCATGAAACGTTCAGACGAAGCGGTTGCTGAGATGCGGCGGGCACTCGAGCTTGATCCCCTCTCGTCCATTATCAACACGGATGCTGGCCAGATTCTATTGCTCGCGCGACTTACTGACGAGGCGATTGCGCAGTGTCAAAAGACGATAAAATTGGATCCACAATTCAACCAAGTTTATTGGTATCTCGGGCTGCTGTACGAACAAAAAGGCATGTTCGATCAGGCCTTCGGTGCTTTCTTGAAAGCGACGCCCGGGCTCTCGGATTCGACGCAGGGCGCCGCTACTGGCACCGCCTCTCATGTTTCGGACCTCAAGGGCTATTGGCGGTCACGGATTGCCATGCTCCAGCGCCAGTCGAAAAAGCACTACGTTTCTCCATACACCTTCGCGGTGTCTTATGCCCGCTTGGGTAACGGAGATAGAGCGCTGGACAACCTTGAGAGAGCGTTCGATGAACGTTATCCTTCAATCGTCTTTGTTCAGATCGAGCCCGTTTTCGACAGCCTTCGCTCCGACCCGCGCTTCGCAGATTTGCTGCGCCGCATCAGCGCATTCCAAGGATAGAAATGCCCGTGGCAATATCGCCACCGCACTGAATCGGCTGGTCTTGGGCGAAAGGTTCAGCGACCCTTCTACCAGCACCCAGCCGCTGCCGAGAGGTTTCTGATTAGGAGAAAACGAGGAAATGCTCCTGAAGGACAATTCACGTTAGAAAACTACGCATTCCCAACGCCAGGTTTGGAAATCAAGAAGGCCAATCTTTACGGGGCTTCCACGGGAGCAGTTCTGGTCAGGTTTTCTAATGCCGCTGCCGTAATCGTGAGGTGGTCCACCAACGGGCTTCGAGGAGATCAATCGTGATGTGCCCCAAGCCGACTTGAACTAAGCCGCTTTGCGGCGGACGCATTCGCGTGTTGCGGAACCGACGGTCGAGTGATCTGAGCTAGTTTGTGTCGCAGAGGAGGAACTCTCTGTGACCCATTTACGCCAGATCATGCTTGAGGAACTACGGCGCCGCAACTACGCCGAGTCCACCATCGACGCTTACATTCACACGGTCGAGCATTTCAGTCGGCACTTCCATCGTTCACCCGATCAGCTTGGCCCCGAGCATATTCGCCAGTATCAGGCCGCGTTATTCACGCGCTGGAAGCTGGCCCCGAACACCGTAACCCAGCGCTTGGCCGCTTTGCGCTTCTTCTATGTACAGGGGTTGAAGCGCGGCTGGAGCGTTGCCGAGACACCGTATCCGAAGAAGGTTCTGCACTTGCCGCAGGTGCTGAGCCAGGAAGAAGTCGCACGTCTGATCGACGCGGCAGAGTTTCCCTTTCATCGCATCCTACTGATGACGCTGTATGCCACGGGCGCACGCCGCGCAGAAGTGGCACACCTGAAGATCAGCGACATCGACAGCGAGCGGATGGTCATTCATATCCGTGGAGGCAAGGGACGCAAGGACCGTGATGTCATGCTCAGCCCCAAGCTGCTCGATGCCCTGCGCGTCTACTGGCGTGGGTTGAAACGCAAGCCCACCGATTGGCTGTTCCCCGGCAATCGATGGCATACGGCGAGTCATCCGGTCTCCACCAAGGTTCTCTGGAACGCCTGTCAGCAGGCCGCCGAACGCGCCGGTCTTGAGCACAGGCGCATCCATCCCCACACTCTGCGCCACTGCTTTGCCACGCATCTGCTCGAAGCCGGTGCCGACCTACGTACCATCCAGATGCTGCTGGGGCACCGCGACTTGGAGGAAACGACGATCTATCTGCATCTCTCCCGGCGGCACCTCAGCGCTACCGGCAGTCCGCTGGATGCGCTCACGATCCGAGGAGAAGGAGAACCGACGCAGAGCGCATGAACCGGCCTCCTCTGGAGGTGGCCGACATCGTTCGCTGTGCAGGACAGTCCTTCGTTGAGCGCAGCCGCAAGTGGATCAACGGCCAACACGAAAAAGTGTTGCTGGCCATTACACGCTGCCGCACCGCCGCGCTGGGTGGGCATCGCGATCAGTGCTCAGACTGCGGACATACTGCCATCTCCTACAACTCGTGCAGAAACCGGCACTGCCCTAAGTGTCAGGGCAACGCCCGTCTGCGCTGGCTCCAGGCGCGGGAACGGGAGTTGCTGCCCGCCCGCTATGTGCACGTCGTCTTCACCCTGCCGCGGGAACTGGCTCCGCTCGCATTGCAGAATAGACGGCTGATCTACAACCTGCTGTTTCACGCCAGTGCTGCAACCCTGCTGGAGATCGCTCGCGATCCCCGGCATCTGGGAGCCGAGATCGGTTTCTTCAGCGTGCTCCATACCTGGGACCAGCGACTACAACATCATCCCCATGTCCACTGCGTGGTTGCCGCCGGCGGTCTCGCTCCGGATCATTCCCGCTGGATATCCTCGCGCTGCTCCTTCTTCCTTCCCGCCAGAGTGCTCAGTCGTGTCTTCCGCGGCAAGTTTGTCGCCGGACTCAAGACCGCCTTTCATGCGGGTGCACTCCAGTTCCACGGACATCTCTTACCGCTCGCGGAACCGCGCGCCTTCGCCTCGTGGCTGCGGGTTCTGTTCCGTCACGACTGGGTCGTCTACGCCAAACGGCCTTTCGGCGGGCCAGAACATGTGCTGCGCTATCTCGGTGCTTACACTCATCGCGTCGCCATCTCCAACAGCAGGTTGATTGCTCTCTCCGAGGGCCACGTAACCTTTCGCTGGCGCGACTCCGCTCACGGCAAC
>Ga0185299_10002983_pt1 | contig 23973 bp, 28 predicted proteins | sample PaiPotPPA55metaG_FD_128002 | JGI IMG/M metagenome (GOLD analysis project Ga0185299, IMG submission 128002) | Iron sulfur acid spring bacterial and archeal communities from Banff, Canada, to study Microbial Dark Matter (Phase II) - Paint Pots PPA... ... | reverse complement strand
GGATAGACGTTCGGTGATCTGGATTCACAGCAAACGTGGTTGTTGCATTCCCTCTGGTGCGGCAGGCGCGCCGCACTCCTCGCAGAACTTTGCTGATGGCGACATTCGGTGCCCATTCAGACAGCAATGTTCTGCATCGTACTTCTCCACATGAAGCAGAGAGTACGCGACGCAGAAAGATACCGAATAGAAAGTTGCGGGAAAGAACAGGAAACCCGCCGGGAATGCCTCTGGCTTGCTGCCCCACAAAAATGGAGCAAAGAACGCCGCGAAGGCAAGGCCCCAAACTACCCACTGTGCCGCCCTCATCCAAGCAGGACAGCCGCGAAGAGCAGCTTTCCACAGGTCGCGCTGTTTAAAGTCGCGCGCCAGCAAATTCATGAATAGAATTGTCGGCAGCCAGACGACGAAAATCCCAGGAAACAGGAGCCGGAAGGCCGTCTTCTCGACGGTGGCGTACCCACTAAAGCTCGCTATCGAGAGGCAAAACGAACTAAGCACACCAAGAGCTGCCAACACCATCACGGGGTACGCGACTGCTCGACTCACCTGCCTCATGCCAACTCGATAAAGACGTCGCCTTTCTCAATCTTCAACGGATACACGGCAACCTTCGCGGTGGGATTCTGCACCGCCTCACCGGTCTTTGGATCCCACGCCCAGCCGTGCCATGGGCATACAAGTTTGCCGCCTTCGATCATTCCCTGCCCTAGGGGGCCGCCGCGATGCAGGCAGACGTTGTCCATCGCGCTGTAGACGCCGTTCACGTTGGCGACGCAGATCGTCTTCTGGCCGCAGGGGAATTCTTTGGCTTCGTCGGCGGGCGGAAGTTCGGATTCGGTCGTTAGCTTTGTGAAGGTCGGCATGGGAAAGCAATTAGCAATTAGCAACTTTGCTAATTGCTAATGGCTAATTGCTTACTTCGGCTGCAGAGTCTGCGCGATCATTACCTGACGCTTGAAGTTCTCCAGCATATTCGGATCGAGGCGAACCTCCGTGGGCTTCTTCGCCAGCGTCATGGTGTCGATTTTGTCCTGCAGCTTGAGCAGCGCATAGAAAAGATTTTCGGGACGCGGCGGGCAACCGGTAACGTAAACGTCCGTGGGCACAATTTTGTCGACGCCCTGCAACACCGCATAAGTATTGAATGGCCCGCCCACCGACGAGCATGCGCCCATCGAGATCACCCACTTCGGGTCGGGCATCTGATCATAGATCCGCTTCACCACCGGGGCCATCTTCAAGGTCACGGTGCCGGCAACGATCATTAGATCGCTCTGGCGTGGGCTCGGACGAAACACTTCCGAACCGAAGCGCGCGATGTCGAAGCGCGCCGTCGAAGAAGCGATCATCTCGATCGCGCAACACGCCAGGCCGAACGTCATCGGCCACACAGCGGACTTCCGCGCCCAGTTGAAGACGTAGTCCACCGTGCTGATCATGAAATTCTTTTCAAACTTGTTTTGCAGCCAACCCATCGGATGTCCTCGATCTGAATCCCAATATCAAAGAACAGTCAGTGCAATTATACATTTCAAGCGCTCGGCCAGTGGCTACCTAGTTGCCCCTCGCCCACGACTCAGCTACAAATAGACATCCATGGATTCACGACCCGCCGCGGCCACCGGCCGCGAACGCGCGCTCACTCCGCTCGCCAACACGTGGGCGCACATCCGCACATCGCAGTTTTGGATGGTGGCCGTCGCTCTCTTCTTGCGCGTGGGCTGGATCATCGTCGGGCACACCTACAAGTTCAAGGCTACAGACAACAACTTCGGGTTCGGCTGGGAGATGGGACGCATCGCTGCCGCCATCGCCTCAGGACACGGCTTCAGCGACGCCTTTGGCGCGCCGACGGGACCGACTGCATGGGAACCCCCGCTCTATCCATACCTGACGGCAGGAGTGTTCCACATCTTTGGGATTTATTCGAGGGCGTCGGCGTTTGTGCTGCTCTCGATCAACAGTTTTTTTTCGGCGCTGACTTGCATTCCGATTTTTCTGATTGCGCGGCGTGTCTTTTCTGAGAAGGTCGCGGTCGGCTCGGCCTGGACTTGGGGTCTTCTGCCTTACGCGATGTCCTGGTGCACGCGCTGGGTCTGGGAGACCAGTCTATCGGCACTGCTGCTGGCCGTGATTCTTTGGCTTGCTCTTACCATGGAGGATCGCGACGGGCTGCAGCCGTGGCTGGAGTTCGGCCTGCTCTGGGGGATCGCGGCGCTGAACAGCCCCGTGCTGCTTGCGTTCCTGCCGGCCTCTGGGCTCTGGGCCTGGTATCACCACGCCAAGCGGCGTAAGCCGTCCCTCGCCGGAGTTGTGCTGGCTTCAGTGGTTTTCGTCGCATGTCTCGCGCCGTGGCTGGTGCGCAATTATCAGACCTTCGGCAAGTTCATTTTTGTCCGCGATAATTTTGGCGCGGAGCTGCGTCTGGGCAACGGCAACGGCGCCGACGGCACCTGGATGCAGTACTTACACCCTACGCAGGATCTCTATGCCATGCGCCAATACACCGCGATGGGCGAACTCGCGTACGTTGCGATGTGCAAGCGGCAGGCTGTGGACTATATCGAGGCGGACTACCCGCGCTTCGCCGTCTTGTGCGTCAAGAGGTTCGTCTACTTTTGGGCGGGACCGCCGCGGCTCTCGCAAATCTGGTGGCTAGCGCAGACGAAAAACTCGCTGTTCCTGGCCTCTTCGGTGCTCGCATTCTGGGGTCTGGGACGCGCCCTGCGCCGTCACAAACGCGGCGCATGGCTTCTGTTCTGGCTGATCCTGCTGTATCCGGCGATTTACTATGTCGTTTATCCGGGCCAGCGCTACCGGCATCCGATTGAGCCGGAGATGACGATTTTGGGAGTGTATGTGCTGACCGAAGCCAGCAGAAAAGTGCCGTAAAAGAAAACCCACGGAATGGGGATTGAAAAATCCCTCTTATTTCGAGTTTTCCACCACTCAAGAAGGGGAACATCACTGAGGCAACTTTCGTATACAAAGGCATAAGGATAGCCCCAATACGGGTTGCCCTCACCAAATTCGAAGCTCTGCGTCTAACGGTGAAACGGAGGAACATATGAACCGCCAACGCCAATTGCCCACCTGGTTAGGAGCCGTTCTGGGAACCGTCTTTGCCCTGTTCGTTCTTGCCCTTGGAGCGCGTGCATCCGATCATCGGGGCGGATTCACCGAAGAATTCCATCAGACCTACACGCTCGCTGCCGACGGCCGCGTGGAACTCGACAACATCAACGGCGCGGTTCACATCTCCACCTGGGACCAGAATGAAGTCAAGGTGGACGCCGTGAAGTCTGCCGACAACAAGGACCGGCTCGGCGAGGCGCGTATTGAAGTTGACTCGAGCGCATCTCGTCTTTCGATTCGCACCAAGTATCGCGACCACGACAATACTTTCAACTGGGGCTCGCGCAACAATCCCCCCAGCGTGGAATACACGCTGACCGTGCCGCGCACCGTGCGGCTGGACGAAATCAAGCTGATCAATGGCTCGCTCGACATCACCGGAGTGACCGGCGAGGTGCGTGCCTCATGCATCAACGGCAGACTGGAGGCGCACAATCTCTCGGGCCGCGCCGAACTCTCGACCATCAACGGCCATCTGGACGCCAGGTTTGACCAGCTTCCCGGATCGTCGGTCGAGCTGAAATCGGTCAACGGCTCGGTCGAGTTGACGATTCCTTCCGATTCCAAGGCGGAAATCGAGGCCAGCACGGTTTCCGGCGGAATTGAGAACGACTTCGGACTGCACGTCAATCATCACCGATTCGTCGGCCACGATCTGCGCGGTGAACTAGGCAGCGGCGGCCCGCACATCAGGCTGGAGGACGTGAACGGCCGGATCGAGATTCACCACGCCTCCGACGGCCGCGCGCTGAGCCCGGTGAAGGACTTGAGCCATCACGACAACGACGATGACGACAGCAAAATCTGATCTCGACTTGCGAAACTCTTGAGACCCTCTTCCTGCCAGTTCTTGGCCAGCAACGGACGAAACGGTAAGGAAGCACAATGAAATCTCTCCAACGGCAGCGCCCGCGTCTGATTTACATCTGGCTGGCGCTGACGTGTATTTCCGTTGCGCAGACAGGGCACGAACAACCAGCTGTGGATTGGATTCGTGCCCACGCTATTCCCTTGCGGACGGTAGAAGCTGGGCAGGGCTTCGACGACATGCAACCGCTCGCCAAGGTTGTGGGCAACGCGAAGATCGTCGCCCTCGGCGAAGCCACGCACGGCAGTCGCGAATTTTTCCAGTTGAAGCATCGCATGGTTGAGTTCTTGGCCAACCAGAAGGGCTTCACCATCTTTTCCATCGAAGCAAATATGCCCGAGGCCTACCGCCTCAACGATTTCGTTCTGCGTGGCCAGGGCGATCCAAAACAACTTCTCAAGGGCATGTATTTCTGGATCTGGGATACCGAAGAGGTCCTTAACATGATCCTCTGGATGCGCGAGTTCAATCGCCTGGGCAAAGGCCGGATCGAGTTCACTGGATTCGATATGCAGACGCCGAAACTCGCGATCAATATCATCCAATCGTTTGTCGCCGCACAGGATAGATCTTATGAGACCACGATTGAGCCTATCTATAAAGAGGTCACGCGAAGAAGGAAACAAGCGCCGGCCGCGGAATCTCAAAGCCAGAAGGTATCCGGCCACCTGTTGGCGCTGAAATGCCGCGACGTGGTCGAACATCTGGAACGAAACCGCGCCGATCTCCTGCGATCCGGGGTTGAGCGCGAGAATCTTGAATGGGTCATTCAGAATGCAAGAATCGTCCTGCAGTTTGCCCTGATGCAAAGTGGCGAGCAAAGCCGCGATCAAAGCATGGCTCAGAACGTGGAGTGGATCGCGGATCACAACCCGGGCGCGAAGATTGTGTTGTGGGCAGCCAACGGACATGTCAGGTATGCGAAGTTCCCAGAATTCACTCCTATGGGACGATACCTGCGCCAGAGATTCGGGCGCGAGATGGTAAGTTTCGGATTTTCATTCGGCGACGGTTCCTTCCGTGCCGTCGAAACTGGGACAGTCCCGCGTGAATTCACAGTGGGGCCGCTTCCCAAAGGCAGTCTGGACCGCACTTTGGCGTCTGCGGGCATTCCGCTTTTCGCGCTCGACCTTCGCCAACTGCCAAAGGATGGAGCGGTGGCACGGTGGTTCGCCAAACCGCACGAAATGCGGAATATTGGCGCAGTCTATAGCGAGACACAGGCGGACTCACCCGACCCCATATCGATTACCCGATGGCCGGAGGCTTTTGACGTGATTCTCTTCTTCGGGAAGACTAAAGCCTCCCATGGAAACCCATAGCTTCATTTTGCGGCCTCGACGTTAATAGATGGTGTATCCCGGCGCGGGCGTCCTCAGATCAGGCTTCGTAGCCATCAACAGCAGCGCGCCCTCGCGCTTGAACGCCCGCAGATCATCCAGGCTGTGGAACGATTTGGTCTGGTAGTTATCGGGCGTGGGCGTGTCGTCGGGAATGCGGCACGCCTCAACGTTCTCGAAGGCATGCTTCTTCAGCAGTTCGACATATTCCGCCGCAGAGCGCACGTGCACCGGCACCTTCAGCTTGTCCACCCATTGCAGCGAGTACGGATTGTCTCTATATAGATTGATCAGGATAAACAGTTTTCCTCGCGGAGCCATCACGCGAAACAGCTCCATCAGCGCCCGGTCCTGGTCGGGATAGTAATAAAACGATTCCACCGAGAGCACTTTGTCGAAGAAGTTCTCTTCCCACGGAATCTGCTGCGCCGATCCCCAGACATACAGCACATTGTCGAAATCTTTAGATGCCGCGCGAGCCTCGCGAATCATCTCGTCGGCCACGTCGAGCCCAACCACCTGGCCGAATCCATCCGGCCCCTCGCCCACCAGCCGCGCCAGCAGCCGCGTCGCCCATCCCGAGCCGCAGCCGAGGTCGAGCACGCGCTCGCCCGGACGCAGGTTCATCCGGCGAATCGTCTTCGCTGTAATGTCGAAGTGATGGCTCTTCATCTTCGCGCCTTCACCGGCCGCAGCCCAGCGGTTGAATTCCTGCTGCAGTTTCTCGTCGGGAGAAAGGGGTTTTTCTGGCATAGTGTTCTAATTTGACGTTGATTTTCCTTGCGACAAAACGGCTTGGCAGTTGTCGCAAAACCTTTGAGCGTTTAGCTTCAGCTCTCCTATGTATTTTTCGAGCTGAGACCGGCCGTGGAACCTAGCAGGCGCATCGGAGCGGCATCGCCAGCGCCGGCAGCCCGCGCACTGCACCATCCACCTCCGTATGCGCGGATCCTTCAGCTACCACTCGGGATCACCTTCCTCATTTCTTATACTCATCATGCGATTCTGTCTGCTTCCGCCCTCTATTTTATCTTCAAAGACTCAAGAGCCGATGCCTGGCGCAGTAAAGTCGATTCGCCCAACGGGCGCCCTATGTTACAGTTTTCCTCCTCAGGGCGACACGCCCTCAAATTCTTCGCGCTGTCTGAATGAAAGGATCGCTCTATGCTCATCCGAATCATGGTCAAGGGGCTCCTTACTACCTGCGTATTTCTTGCGGCCTCATCTTTCGCGATTGCCCAATCCCTGCCCGAGATGCGCATGACGCCGGCGGAAATACGGGCCAATGCGCTCGACAGCAACCAGATTGGGAGTTCCGGCGTCCCGGGTGTTCACACAAAAGCCCTCTTCGGAGACCCTTCAAAGGCGGGCTTCTACACGATCCTGATATTTGTGCCGGCTCATACTACGATTCAGGCGCATTCCCACCGCGACGATCGCGTGGCAACGGTCGTCTCTGGAGAGTGGCACTTTGGCTATGGCAATCATTTCGATGCGAAGTCGCTGAAGACACTTCCGCCGGGAAGCTTGTACTCGGAACCGGGAGGAGACAACCATTTCGCCCAGACGGAGACTGACCCTGTTATCGTGCAGATCTGCGGGTATGGGCCAACCGACACTCGCTATTTCGAACCTGCCAACGATCCAAGATCACAAGTGAGAGAGAAGAAGTAGATCGGCTCGCTGAGCGGCGGTCCGACTTTCTTCCGTCATGTGCTAAAGTTCTTCTGCTCATGGCGACACGCCCTCAGAATCCTCCGCCTGAACCCAACCCCGGATCGCTCTACTGCCCGAACTGCGCCAAAGAGGTGACCGACCCGCTGACCTGCGGTGACTGTTCCGCCGTCATCTGCCGCCGCTGCGGCACGCCGCTCGAATCTCCCGACGAACTCGGAATCGGATAATGGATCCCGTTCTCGCACCCGCAGCCGAGCCTCCTCCATCGAACTCGCTGTCCACTCCCACTCAACCAACTCTAATTCGCGGACTCAGCCTGCTTGATTCCGTGCTGCTGCTGGTCAGCGGCATCATCGGCTCCTCCATCTTTCTCACCGCCAAAGACATTGCCGGCCCCTTGCCGCAACCCATGCTGTTCCTGCTGGTGTGGGTCATCGGCGGCGTGGTATCGCTGCTCGGCTCCGTTGCCTTCGCTGAACTAGGATCCATGTTCCCCGAGTCCGGCGGACAATACATCTATCTGCGCGAGGCCTACGGAGACCTGGTCGCCTTCCTCTACGGCTGGATGCTGTTTGCAGTCGCCAACGGCGGCAGCATCGCCGCTCTCTCCGTCGCTTCGGCCGTCTACACCGGACAAGTCTTCCCCATCGTCTCGCAGGACCACATCGTGTTTCAGTTGGCTGGGATCACCATTACCCGCGCCCACGTCTTTGCTCTGCTCCTGATCGCCCTCGTGACGTACGTAAATGTCGTGGGCTTGCGTTGGGGCGCACTGCTGCAGAATCTCTCCACCTGGACCAAGTTCGCAGCCATGGCCACCTTCGTTGTCCTCGGATTCGCCATCGGCAAGGGCGACTGGTCGCACTTCCATTCGCACGGCGTCGGCCTCACCGCAGGGCTTCATCCCGCTCAGTTGATCTCCGCCATGGGCATTGCGCTGATCGCTGTGTTCTGGGCCTATGACGGATGGGTCTACATAACCTTTGTCGCAGGCGAGGTCAAAGAGCCGCGCCGCAACGTGCCGCTGGCCATGGTGCTGGGCGTGCTCGTCGTGGGTGCCATCTATATGGCGATGAACATGACGTATTTGTACGCCCTGCCGCTCACCGAGATCGCCCGGCACGAAACTATCGCCCACGCCGCCGCAACCGCATTATTTTCTCCGCACGCCGCGGTGTGGCTCTCGCTCATGATTGCGGTCTCCTGCTTCAGCGCCGCGGCCACATGCACGCTTTCGGGCGCGCGCGTGTATCTCGCCATGGCACAAGATGGCGTCTTCTTCAAACGTATGGCGGTAATCCATCCCAAGTGGCGCACCCCCGCCTTCAGTCTGATCGGGCAAGGCATCTGGGCCGCGCTGCTCACCGTCAGCGGCCGCTATGATCAGCTTTACACCTATGTGATCTACGGCATGGTGCTCTCCTACACACTGACCGTGATCGGGATGTTCCTGCTGCGCTGGAAGCATCCCGACATTCCTCGTCCCTACCGCTGCACGGGATACCCGTGGCTGCCCGCGATCTACGTGCTGGTTGGCACAGCCTGGACGCTGAACACCATCATCACCCGGCCCACCGAAGCCTTCTGGGGCACGGCGATCGTACTGGTCGGCGTTCCCGGATATCTATACTGGAAGCGCAGCAGCAGGAGAGCCGCAGAGGGGTCGTGAAAGGGCATGGCTTCAGCCGTGCCGATAAACGCCCATAAAAACGAGGGCTTCAGCCCCTGAGGCCGTGGAGTAGCAGATGTTTGAACGGTACACCGAAAAAGCGCGGCGCGTAATCTTCTTCTCGCGCTACGAGGCCAGCCAGTTTGGCTCGCCGAAAATTGACACTGAGCACCTACTCCTCGGTCTAATTCGCGAGGACAAAGCCCTATACCGTTGGCTGCCGAAAACAGACCTTAAAACCATCCGCCAGCGAGTGGACGATCATTCGCCAAAGCGCCCACCGACCTCGACCGCCGTCGATTTGCCGCTTAGCGCCACTGCCAGGCGCGTTCTGAAACATGCCGCGGACGAGGCCGAGCGTCTTGCCCACAAACACATCGGAACCGAACACATCGTTCTGGGATTGCTCGATGAAGAAAGCTGCTTTGCCGCCAAGCTTCTGCGCGAAGGCGGAGCGGATGGCGCGGAGATACGTCTGCACTATGCCGAGCAACGATCTCAACCCCCAAAGCCGCGGTCGTTTCAGCGTGCCTCATATCGCGACCTGGGATTCCGGGTGCTCTCAGCAGAAACCGTCGAAATCCACGGCTCTAGCTGGAATGTTGACTATGTCCGCGACGCCGTCCAACTCTGCCGCGCCTACAACTGGCATTGGCACAAAGCAGCCTTGCAGCCGCGCGACGTCGCGGTTGAGCGGAAGACCGGCCGCGTCTCTTTCGACCTGCACCTTGCCTCCGACTCGGCGAACTTCGAACTTGTCAAAGGCGGTTGGAAAAAAGATCACTGCTTCATCTGCCGCTGGGAGCTATTCGAGTCGCAAGACGATGTCAGCCACGGCGCCGGCTATACCAATGGCCACGACTGGCTGTGTACGGAGTGCTACACGAAATTCTGGGAGCGCCCGGATTTCTTCTCGTCCTCATACTCTGACATTACCTAGCTCATGGTGCTGGCTTGGCCTCGGAGCCGAGACCCCCGTACTCAGAAGCCAATCGAAATTCTTGGCCTCCCGCAACTTTTCCCCAACTTCCGGGTTTACAAGCTGTTAAAGAATGATTCCGAGAAGATGACGATTCAATGATCGTCTTGACGTTTCTTTACAAGCATTTGCAGCCAGTTGAATTGGGCGCTCGGCTGAAATTATGATGAGTCGTAACGAACATTACAGCATCCTTACGATTTCGCAGACGCATCTCAGCACGTTACAGGAAACTGATTAGGAGGTTTCTCTTGAAAAAGTTAGCGACCCTCGCACCCGTTTATGCCTTCTTGTTCTTCTTCTTAGTCCAGTTTGCCTCTGCCCAGCAAGCCGATATTATGATCGGCGGCGGAACCCTTCTGTCGTCCGACCCCACCAACACTACGTTCTTTGCGCCGTCGGAAAGAGGCGGCACCTACCTCAACATTGACGGCAACGTGATCGGCTTCAAGCACCGCCTTGGCTTTAACATCGGAACGGCCTGGAGGGCCAGCCAGGCCAGCTACGCCCCGGGCATAAACTACCGCCCTATCCTGACGGACTTTAACGCCATCTTCGCGCCCAAGCTGGGCAAGAGAGCTGGTGTCGACCTCTTTGGCGGTATCGGCATTTCCAGCACCCGCTTCTACTTCCCCGTGATCGTCACCTGCAATTTCGGCAGCGGATGCATCAACTACAACAGCAGCAATCACTTCCTGGAAGATGTCGGCGCTGGTATCCGCTATTACCCATGGCGGCATTTCTTCGTCCGCCCCGAGGTTCACTATTACCACATCGAAAGCAACACCGACCAATTCAGCTCCAACAACGTGGTTCGAGTCGGCGCCTCAATCGGATACACTATCGGTAACGACTAGGGTTTGACTGCGCGAGCAGCCGCGGATTTTGGTATTCTGGACAGCCAATTCCAACCCCCGGCTGCTGTGGGCCGTCATTTACGGGCCGCCTGGCCGGGGTGCCACCACCAATCTTGCGGATGCATTCCAGGAATCCTGACAAGGGGACTGTATTGAGAAAATTCGCGCTGCTCGCGTCCGCGTGTACGGTTATTCTGTTTGCCAGTTTCGCTTGTGCCCAGCAGCAAGTAGATATCCTCGTTGGTGGCGCCACCATCAAGTCTTTTGCCCGGGTTAGCGATTCGGTGAACTTCCACCCTCCGCAGGAGACGAACGGCACTTACGTCAGCATCAGCGGTGACTTCGTCGGCTTCAGGAAACGCCGCCTCGGCCTTAGCTTTGAAACTGCCTGGAGGTACCACCAGGCGAGCTACTATGGTTACGAGAACTACCGTCCCATATTCACCGACGTCAACGCGTTCTTCCAGCCCAAGCTGAGCAAGAGGCTCGGCCTCGACTTCATGGCGGGTGTCGGCGTCGCCAGCAACCGCTTCACCCTGCTTGCCTCCTGTAACATCCCCGGTTGCACCAACTACACCGGCAGCAATCACTTCATGGAAGACCTCGGGTTCGGGGTCCGCTATCGCGTGTGGCACCGCTTGCCGCACGTCTTCGTCCGCCCTGAGGCACACTACTACCACATCCAGAACAACTTCGAGTTCAACTCCAGCAACGTGTTTCGCGTCGGGGCTTCGATCGGATTCTCATCCGTCCCGATTGATTAAGCGGCGCAGGAATGCTGGCAAAAAAAAGGCGGCGCCCGCGGACGACGCCTTTCGTTCTTCAGTCCTACTCACCGCTCGTGCAGGCACACCTCAGCCTGGTGGATTGCTTGATTGAGATGCTCGATCGCCCTCCCGCGGTGGCCGCGGAAGTCGCCCTGGGCCATCTCCAGGTGATGCTTTGCGGCCTGCATCGCCTCTAAAGCTTCTGCTACGTGCGGATGAGGCGGCATCGCTGCCGGAGTGGCGGGGGCCGGCTCCGCTGCTGCCACGTGAATCGGGACCGCGGGCGGCTTTGGACCAGTCGCCGCCGCCGGGAACGCTAAGAGCAATAGGAGCATTGCCGTGACCAAGAGTGTTAAGAACCCGATTTTCACCACGCGTTTCCTCCTCGTCCGACTTCCGGCACGGACGCCGCCGCCAAAATAGATGGCCACGGATCCGATTTCGCAGCAGGACAACCGCGACACCCGCACAGTATAGTCGCGCTCCGGCGACCTTCCCTGGTGTATAAGTTGATTCCCGGGGCCATGGGCTGGAAGTAGTTTTCAGTAGTTCTGAGAACTGACCGCAAGAACCTGTTGAAAGACTCACGAAAGCCAGCAGAGTTGTGGAAGAGCGGCGCTTCAGCGCCGCGTCGAGCGGCGGAAAATCAATACGGGCTTCAGCCCGGTGGTCGTACTATATCCGTAATGATTTTTCCTGAGCTTCCTACGAAGCATCCGGCCGGCTTCGATTTCGCCACCAAAAGAACAACGCGGCCGCCACCACCACAATCGCAACCACCAAATTGAAGCGCTTGAGATCATGCACCAGCCGAGCCCAGTGTCCGCCAAACAAGTATCCCGCGCCGCAAATCGCCCCCACCCAAACCGTTGCTCCAAGAAAGTTGTACAGAACAAACTTCCGCCACGGCATATGGAGCGCCCCCGCCAGCAAGGCAGCCAGCACACGCATCCCAAAAATGAATCGCGCCAGAAAAACCGTGGCCGACCCATAGCGATCGAAAAGCCGCTCGCCCCGCGCAATGCTTTCCGGGCGAATGGCGAAGACGTGGCGGTAGCGCTCGATCAGCGGACGACCGCCGTGACGGCCCAGAGCAAAACCCAACTCTCCGCCCAACGTCGTGGCCACGATCCCGACCACAATGACCCACGGAAGCTGCAATTCGTGTTCGGAATAAGCCAGGAAGCTGGCTAGCAGCAGAACCGTTTCCCCCGGCAAGGGCAAGCCCGCACTTTCCAACAACAACAGAACCGCCACGGCCCAGTACCCGTGGTGCACCACTGCGCCGCGCAGCAGATCGAGAATGTGTTGGGTCATGATTTAAGAATTGTCATCTTGGGAGAGCGCGTTCTTCCCTGTGGATTGTCATCCTGAGCGGGACGCTTTTTGTCCCGCGAAGGATCTGGCGAGCCGCGCGATGTGTCGCGTTTTTTGCGACACAATAACAGCGCGTTTGGCTCGCTTCCTTATTGCGCTTTGTCAAGCGGGAACCTTGCCCCCGGTCAGAAATTCAATCAACGCCCGGTTGAACTCGTCCGGACATTCCTCGTAAGGCAAGTGTCCAATGCCCGGAAAAACAATCACCTTGGAATTCGGAAAGTATTTCGCCAGCCGCGCCGCCGACGAAGCATACACCGCAGGATCCTTGCTTCCCCAAATCAAGAGCGTGGGAATGCTCGCCAGCTTCGGCAAAGTCCCCTCCAGTTCGCGCAGGTCTTGCTTCCACGTGCGCGCAATACTCAGCGCATGCTCGAACACGCCCGGCTTGGCCAGCGGCGCTTTGTAGCCTTCCAGAGCTTCAGGAGGAATCCGGCTGCGATCACCGTACAAGCGTGAGTGCAAATAGGGGTACGAAAAAGGCGTACCTGCGATGAAAAGCCGGAACAGTGCTGCGCCAAAGGCGCTGCCGAAAAACGGTGCCAGCCGCTGCCCATGCGCCGAATAAGGATTCACCGGCGCCACCAGCACCAGCCGCCGCAGGTGCAACTTGCTGTTCCCGCTCAAGCATTCCGCCGCCATCATCGCCACCGCTCCACCGCGCGATGTCCCGAGCAGGTCGAATGAAGAAATCCCCAGGCGCTCGATGAACCGAAGCAACCGCTTCGCCGTTCCACGCGTCGAATGGTCGATCCCGGCTGGGCGATCGGAGAACCCCGCGCCCATCAAGTCGGGCGCGTAGACCGTAGCATAGGGAGCGAGCGCCGGCATGGTGTATCGCCAGGAAAAAGAATATCCCATCAACCCATGCAGCAAAATCAGCGCTGGCTGGGGTGCCCCATTTCTCGCGTCCTTTGCGAGAAGTGGGGATTTCGCGCGCAGATAACGCATGCGCGCCCCATCGATCTCCATCCAGCACTCTTCCACACCAGCGCTCAAAGGCGGAGCAAGTACCGTAGAAACTTCCGAGCTGGACTCCACCATAACCAAATCTTCTAACTCCAGGACAACTCTTTGCCGACAACAAGATTCTATCTAAGTGATAACGCCTCTGTTCGCTTCACTAGGGGAGCTTCGGCTCCCCGTTTTTGAAATCAGTGACCAGTGGTCAGTGGTCAGTGGCCACCAAGACGAACCCGCTGCTACTGACCTTTGAGACTGCTCCGTGTTTCTACAACCACCTCTCCCTCCCGGTGATAAAGCAAGCGTGTCACTGGCCACTGATCACTGACCACTGACCACTGTTTTTCTCTTCTTCCTCAGCAACTTCTTCAGCACCCGAATTCCCTTGTCCACATGCTTCTCTTCCAACAAGAACGGAGGCAGAAACCTCACCACAGTATCCTGGGTGCTGTTAAACAAAACTCCCTCAGCCAAAGCCGCATCCACAATCGGTCGTGCCGGAATCTCCAGATTGATCCCCTGAATAAATCCCCGCCCGCGCACTTCCTTAGCCGCCGCACTCTTTTCGACAATAGTCTTTAGTTCCTGTTGCAGGTAAGCGCCAACCTTGTTCACGTTATCCAACAGCTTCTCGTCTTCCACAATCGCCAGAAACTCCAAAGCGACGCGGCAAGCCAAAGGACCACCGCCAAATGTAGTTCCATGCTGCCCCGGCGAAATCGCATTAGCAAATTCTTCCCTGGCGATAAACGCGCCCAAAGGCAATCCCGCCGCAATCGGCTTGGCAATCGCCACAATATCCGGAGCCACCCCAAAACTCTGAAACGCAAACATCGACCCGGTGCGCCCCAGCCCGCACTGAATCTCGTCAAAAATCAGCGCCGCCTTGTGACGATCCGCCGCCGCTCTGCACTCTTGCAGAAACTCCACCGAGCACTCATAAATTCCGCCTTCGCCAAAAATCGGCTCCAGCACAATCGCGCAAGTATTGTCGTTCACCGCCGCCCGCAAGCCTTCAATGTCATTCTGCGCGACAAATGTCACGTCTTCCAGCAGCGGCTCAAACCCTTTGCGATGCTTGTCCTGCCCGGTCAGCGATAGCGCTCCAAAAGTCCGCCCATGATAAGACCCCTGCAGCGCCACCAGCCGGCACTTCGCCTCGCCCCCGGCGCGATGTCCCGCCAGCCGCGCCAGCTTGATCGATCCCTCAATCGCCTCGGTCCCGCTGTTCGAGAAAAACGCCCGGGCATTTCCGAAAGAGCCGCCCGCGAGCGTACACAACTTCTCCGCCAGCACCCCCTGATACTCGTGGTGATAAAGATTGGAGACGTGAATCAGCTTCCCCGCCTGCTCCCGAATCGTCTTCACGATCCGCGGATGCGCGTGCCCCAGCGCATTCACCCCCAGCCCCGAAACAAAGTCGAGATAGCGCCGGTCCTCCAGATCGTAAAGAAACACGCCCTTCCCCCGCGTTAAAACAATGGGATACCGGCTGTAAGTCCCCAGCAAATACTGCCGCTCCAAGTCTGCGATCTGTTCGAAAGTTTTCATAGGAGGATTTGATTCTACCGGAATGGTGTTCCACCCGGAGGGATACAACACGGGGGCTGGCCAATCTTTGACGGAGCAATCATAACTGAGGCTGCCCCACCTTTGCGTCTTTTGCAAAGGTGGGCCGCGTTGCAGCCTATGGTGACGGGTGGTGCGCCTATCTCAATGTTTCACCGGCAACAGCGTAGCCGCCAGCACCACCACATGCGTATCATTCGGCAAAGTAACGCTCTTCACACTCTTAGCCGGATTCAACGTAAACGTGTAGGCATACAGATTGAAGGTTCGCCGATCCTTGGTTCCGTTGTCGAAATTCCGATAAGCCATGGCTACGCCTTCAGACTCGCCAGAGTATTTCTTCGGAGTGAACCAGTCGCTGAAACTCTGAGTGAATTTCGTACTCGTCCCATCGGTGTATTTGACAGTGAGGGTCTTAGAGGCCTGATTTCCCTCAATCCCCGTCGCTAACAGCATCAGACTGGAAAACGTGCCGGGGGTCAGCGTGACCGTTTGGCCACTGCAACCAACCGCGTCAAGTTCATTGGCGGGACCGAAAGTGAACAGCGTGCCGTTAAAGACTCGCGACGTAGTGAGCAGGTTCGCTGAGTACGAGTACCCTCTGCCGTCGAGTCCTCCGGTCGAGTAAATCGTACCGTCGGTGTAGATCCCGTTCAGGTTGAATTCCGAAGATAGATTCACCTCCGTGCCGGTTCCGGTTGTGCCCACGGCGGCGCTCACGGCCAGAGTGAAATTAAGGGTTTGTGTAATCGTGCCGGAGGTGCCCGTAACAGTCATAGTGGTGAATCCTGTGCTTGCGGAAGAACTCGCTGTGAACACCACTTTCCGTGTGTTGCCCGTCCCTTGAATCGATGCCCTCACCCCTTTCGGCAGACTCGACAGACTCAGCGTAACCGTACCGTTAAAGCCGTTCACGTCCGTAATGGTGATCGAGGCATTGGCCGTCGCACTCTGATTCAAGAACACGTTCCTCGACCCCGAGAGCGTAAAGCCGGGCGCGCCAACCGCGGTATTGATCGCGCTGGCGTATTGCGCCGCAAGCCCATTGCCGACAAAGTCGTCATAGAGCCACATGAAGCCGCCGACAATGCCGCACTGGTTGTGCCAGCCGGTCATCGTGCTCTGAACCTGGCTCGGAGTATCGTTTAAATCCCACAGACCGGGAAACACCGGAACCGTGCCGAAATTCCATCCCACGCACGGATTATTTCCCGCACCTCCGGCATACGCCTGCAGGTGAACTCCATCCGCCGTGCCCGGCAGTTGACTATTAATCTGCGAAACCACGTTCGTCCAATAACTGCTGTCGTCGAACGCGTCGGGCAGCACGTGATAGCCCAGGTTTCCCAGCATCACCCCAAATGAAATCGTGGTTGGGGAGTTGAAGCTGTTCTCATCGTCGAAGTCAATGGCATCCAGCGCCGGGATGGCCGTTTTCAGCGCTTGAAAATCCTGATACAGAATGCTGCCCGGGCCGGTCCCCTGCGCGTTGATGAGGTTCGTGATGTTCTCCCAGTCGCCGTAGTTGGATGAGCCGATGCTGAAGGTCACCCTCTTCACTGTCCCCAGCTTCAGAGTTGCCATGTCCGAGGGAAAATTGGGATAGTACGAATCGCCGACATAGGCGCCGCCGGAGGTTAAAGGAAACTCGCCATTGAAATTCAGGTCGCCGGTAGTACTGACCTCGACGCTCCAGACAATGGCTTCCGTGAACCCGGAATTCTCAATTTCGGTAATGTTGGCGGAAGCGTTCTTGTAAAACGGACCGCCGCCAAAGATCCCGGTATATCCAGTCTGAGCAAAAGCCGCCTCGGCCGAGAATGCCACCGCTAGCAACAAAAGAAAGATTGCTGTGACGCGGACGATAGATAGTTGGTGGTAACAGGATACGAACCGCATTCTTATAGAGGGCTGCAAAGTGATCTCCTGGTTGGGGTGCTAGCAATCGCGGACGGGAATGTTCTCATGCCCCACGACGGCGCAATGGACGTGACCTCGTCCGCCTCGAAGTCGCCACGATTATACACGTCCATGACTCGAAACCCGAGTACTGGCACGGCTTTCGGCGAGTGCCATTGTGCGGGTCTCGGGTTCCAGTGCAAGCCAAAGCCCGAAAGCCGAAGCCCGAAGCCCGCCCTCAGTACAGCCCCTTCTCCCCCGGCGGCCGCGTCTTCCATCTCCGGTGCACCCACAACCACTGCTCCGGATACTTCCTCACATAGCCTTCGATGATCGAAGTAAATTTCTGAGTGTTGGCCTTGATGTCGGCCTCCAAATCGCCGGTGCGCACCAACTCCACCGCCGGATCAAACCGCAACCGGTATTTCCCCAGCGCCGCGTCCCAGATCGTAAACGCCGGCACCACGGCCGCATCGGTGCGCAGCGCAATCCGGGCCAGCCCGCTAGCTGTACATGCTGGGATGCCGAAAAAATCAACAAAGATCCCCTGCGGCGGAGTCATATTCGTATCCATCAGCATGCCCACCACTTCGCCCGCCCTCATCGCCGAGAGCAGCCCGCGCACAAAATCATCCTTGTCGACAGCTTTGTTGCTGTGCATTGTCCGGTAGCGCAGGATCAACTCGCCCAGATAAACGTTGTCCATGCCACGCATGATCACGTGCATCCAGTGCCCATGCATCGACAAAACAAAAGAAGAAAGCTCCCATCCCCCAAAATGCCCCGCAAACAAAAGCACGCCCTTGGCGCGAGCGCGAGCGCGTTCGTAATTCTCGAAGCCGTCAAACACCACGACTTGCCCAACGTTTTCCAGCGTGTACCTGGGAAAGTGGCAGACCTCGGCCAGTTGCCGTCCGAGCGAAGTGAACTCGCCGCGCAGAATCCGCGCCCGCTCCGCCTCACTTTTTTCAGGAAATGCCATGGCAAGATTGCGCATACCCACCTGGCGCAATCGCACGTGCAGAAGATAGACAACCCAAGCCAGACCGATGCCGATAGCTCGCGCCAGCGGTCGCGGCAAGATACCCATGATTTTGATGAACGGCCAGGCTGCCGCGTACTCAAGTCGCTGCCGCATTAGGGAAGCGGAACCGTACCACCGCAAGAAACTATTTGCAAATTCGCGAGAAACGGAGAAGTCGTGCAGGTTTACCCTGTGTTCCTCTGTGTCCCCTGTGGTGAAGAATTTGGCTCGCGCAAACGTAAATCCTCACTTCGCCGCTTCCTGCGCCCACTTCGCCAGCGTCGTCAAAAACGGATGCGCCGCCGCCGGCGCATCGATCTCCCCAGTCAGCGCTGTCTTGAACGGCACCATGCGCCCGTAGAACTCTCGCGTGCTGTCCTTGTCCTGCTTGATCTGCGCTCCATTCAGAGTCACACCGGCAAACAGGCCGCGGGCGCGCGAATAAGTCAGCACCTCCGCCCGCATCTTCCAGTCAGTATTCCCCTCGGCATGACGGCCGACCGGCCCCGCGGCCACCGATGCGTCGGCTCCTAGTGCGAACTCGCTCGACAGCAGATGCTTCATCCCATTTTCATTCATGATCAGCATCACCAGATCGACCGCCTGCCCGCCGATCTGAAACCCAAAGCTGCCTCCGGCCACGACGAAAAACGCGGGTGCGCTCCAGCCCTTCGGTGTGCGGCAACTGGCCAGCCCGCGGCCATACTTCGCCCCCACAATAAAGCCGCCCTTTAACATCGACGGCACCACCGCTACGCACTCCGCCGAGCCCAACACTTCCTGCGGAATTCCCGCATCCGGCGCGGCCTCGATTTCGTTCAACACATCGGCGGCTGCCTGCACGCGATCCACCGCCTTCGATTCTTTTGCCGGTTCATCCGCGGCAAAGCAGAGAGAACAGAGAGACACAATTAGGGTCAAGAGTAAAAATCTTTTCATGGTTCCTCGTCAGACAAGAATTCCCTGGGATCTGGTATTTGGATTGTAAACGAAGCGGCCAGTGTTGTATCAGGAACGATTCACGGCAAAGGATGGATGAACCGTCTGGAAGCGGCAAACTTGCAGACCAAAAAATCGGGGCTGAAAGCAGTGACCCTAATCGCCGCTCTCAACCCCGTCTCCCAGGTTCTGTGGTAGGTGAGGCGAGTATGCGCCGCGCCCGCTTTCCCCACAAGATTACCAAGGTCATTGTCCCAAAGTTACCCGGTCCCAGGTCTTGGGTCTTAGATATTAGGTCTTAGGGTTTGCCTATGCCCAAGACCTAACAACTATGACCTAAGACCTGCTCCCTACTTCGCCGCCACCAGCGAATGCGTGATAGCATGCACTGACAGCGCAATCCGGTTCTGCACGCCCACCTTGCGCATCAATTTCGCCACGTGCGCTTTCACCGTACGCTCTTCAATGCCTAACTGTGCGCCAATCTCCTTATTGGAGCGGCCGGCCACCAGCATCTCCAGCACTTCCTTTTCGCGATCGGTGAACGTTACGCGGCCCGCCGGAAAAATCCGTCCCGGCGAAGACGACACCCGCTCAATGAACATCGAAAGAACCCGGCGCGGCGCCCATACCGATCCCTGACTCACGATTCGAATGGCCTGCGCAAATTCCGCCGGCGAAGCCGCCTCGTCCACATAGCCCTTGGCCCCAGACGCGATCGCCTTCAGAATGGTCTCTTCGTCCACTCCGGACCCGGTCACGATAATGCGCAGATCGGGCCGCGTTGCCTTCAGGCTGGCCATTACATCAAACAGGTTTTGCCCGGAGCGATTTCCCAGCAGGATCAAGTCCACACCCTGCAACGTGGAAATCTCGGGCAGGCCGGCGGAAATCAGTTCGAACTCGGGTTCCGTGTCGAACAAGGCGCGAAAGCCCACAAACCTCAGCGGGTCGCTCTCCACCACGGCAATTTTTATGATCGGTTTTCTGGCCACTGCTGCTTTCATAGGTATCCCTGTAGGGGCATAGTGTCGTAGCTAGAGCATAGCGGCATTTGCCCGCCCTGCAAAGAGAACGTGACCAGAGTTAAATTACGGGAGTAACATGAAAAAGAAGGTCGAAAAGCCCTTCTACGGAGGAGATTGGCGCGTTAATTCTTGCCGCGCCATTTGCGGAGAAGATTCAGCATGAGAAAAAAGTTTTTTCGTTTCCTGACCGTAATCGCCAGTGTCGCCCTCGCTGCATCCACGCTGTTCGCACTGGCTTCGGCCATCGCTCAGACTCCGGCCCCTGACTACAAGCCAAAATTTGCTGGCGACCCCGCCCGCTCCGATTCCGAAGCGGCCGCCCTCGGCTACATGCGCGTCGTTCTCCGCGCCCAGCGCCAGTTCCAGAGGCAGTACGGCCATTTCGCCACATCCCTAGCCGAACTCGTCCACTCCGGGTCGTTCACCAAGCGCATGGTCGATCCCCATCGTGGCGACTACACCGCCGGTTTTAAGGGCAAGAACGACAGCTTCATCCTCACCATGACGCCCAACCAGCTCGACGCCCAGCATCGCTCTTTCTACGCCGAAGACGACGGCAAAATCCACGCCGAGGAAGAAAAGCCCGCCGACGCCAATTCGCCGGCCGTGAAGTAGGCCCGCGCGGTAACAACGGAAAAAACGTTAGAATGGACCTTTACGGAGGAACCATGCCCGCAACCATCGGCGCTCCCGCGCCAGAATTTACCTTGAAGGATCAAGATCAAAAAGAAGTGAAACTCAGCGACTTCCGCGGCAAGAAGCCCGTCGTGCTGGTCTTCTATCCGCTCGACTGGAGCCCGACCTGCACCAAGGAACACGCCTGCATGATCAACGATAAAAAACAATTCGAAGACCTCGATGCGCAAGTCCTGGGCATCAGCGTGGACAGCGTGTGGTCGCACAAGGCCTACGCCGAAAAGATGGGCATTCACTACCCGCTGCTCGCCGATTTTCACCCCCGCGGCGCAGTCGCCGCCAAGTACGGAGTCTATCTCGAAGACAAGGGCATCACCGGCCGCGCCATCTCCATCATCGGCCGCGACGGCAAACTCGCATGGCACAAGAACTATGACATCCCGGTCGTGCCCGACATAAAGGAAGTCTCGCAAGCGCTCGCCGGAGTGAAGTAGATTACGCTTTGAAAGGGCGCGACTTCAGTCGCGCCGCAAAGGACGAGGGTTGAAAGGGCACGGCTTCAGCCGTGCCGCCCAGACCGGAAGGGACTTGGGCTTTAGCCCCTGAGGGATGAAGATTTCCGTCTTTATCGGCACCAGCCTCGACGGCTTCATCGCCCGGAAAAACGGCGAGTTTGACTTTCTGCCCCCGGGCGGCGGCGAACCCCACGGCTACAGCGAGTTCATCGCCAGCGTCGATGCAATCGTGATCGGCCGCAAAACCTTCGAGACCGTTCTGCCCATGAAGCCTTGGCCGTATGGCCACAAGCGCGTAGTGGTCCTGAGCAGCCGCCCTGTCGATTTTTCGTCGGTCGTCGGAGGCGTGGTGGAACGAATGGCCGGATCTCCAGCGGAGATAGTTTCGAAACTCGCTGCGACGGGCGCCAACCATCTCTACATCGACGGTGGAATCACGATTCAACGCTTCCTTCGCGCAGGACTGATTCAACATCTCACCATCACTCGCGTGCCCGTGCTCATTGGAGAAGGAGTTCCGCTCTTCGGCTCCCTGCCGCACGATATTCGCCTCCGTCACATCGCGACGCGACAATATCCAAGCGGCCTGGTCAGCAGCGAATACCAAGTCGACGGCTCAAGATGAAAACTTGAGGGTGCCCATCTTAGTCGCGCTCTTTGCGACAAGGGGTGCGGATTTTGAACTCCTACGTACCCGCCCTAACCTCCGCCGCCTTCCCCTCCCGATAAATCACCACCAGCGGCTTCCCTCCATTCGGATACCGAACCGTCTTCTCCGCAGACGACGCGCCCGCACCCGGAACCCCCATCCCCACCGCGAAGTCCGCCTGCATCTCATTCATCCCCGGCTTCACTTCGTGCTGCCTCACGGCCTGCCAGACGTCCGCTGGCCAATGCTTGTACAACTCGTGCGGATCTTCCACGAAGAACATCTCATCAGAATAAATCTTGTACTGCCCCTCCGCCTCGAATCCGATTGGCACCGCGTAGCTCTTTCCTTCCTTCTGAAACACGGCCATCACTTGCCGCCGGTTCCCTGCCCCGGGCGGAATGCCTGTCACCACATCCTTGATCTCCAACCGCTCGATCGGCTGCAGCAATCCGGCCTCATGCCCAAAGTCCGTCCGCTTCCGCCCCGCATCGTACGGATAATACGTGTACCGGTATCCCTCTTTCACCCACACCGGCTGTTGCGTCAACTGCTTCGCTGACTCCAGATCGAACGGATACAGCTTCTTCGGCACCACGTAGTAATCCGCATTCGAGTAGCCGGCCCGTTTCGCCTGCTCCTGCTTCTGCGCCGCAAGAAAGTCCTCGTGCCGCACATAAAGGATGTAGCCCGCTCGCACTCCCGCCACGACCACGGCCAGGGCCAAGGCAATCTGGATCTTTTTCTTAGCCTCTTCACCGATCATGCAAGTGCCTTACCCTGTGAACCTCGGAGCCTGCCCGGAGCGCACCCGAAGGATCCCTCTGTGTTTAAGATTTTGAAGAAGCCAGCAAACACCCGTCTTACGGTACACTGAAGAAAGTCGCAGAAGGAAAAAAACTATGCCCACGGTCACCGAAGAAGAAGTCCTAAGCGCTCTGAAAAGCTGCTACGACCCCGAGATCCCGGTCAACATAGTCGACCTCGGCCTCATCTACAAAGTGAACTTCGCACCCGCCGATACGCCTGAACCGGCCAAGCAGGACGTCACCGTCGACATGACTCTCACCGCGCAGGGCTGCCCCGAACACGTCAATATCAGCGCTCAGGTAAAGTCGCGTCTGGAGCAGCTACCCGGCATCCGCAACTGCAGCGTAAATGTTGTGTGGACCCCGCCCTGGACCCCAGAACGCCTAAGCCCCGAAGCCAAAAAGCAACTCGGCATCGACTAACCCCGGCTTCGGGCTTCAGCTGTCGGGCTTCAGCTAGACCTGTGAGGAGAGACGCGGTCAATGCCGAAGCCCGATCGCTGAAGCCCGAAGCCCGCTCCCCTCACCCGCCAATCTCGTCCCAGGCCTCAGGGGCCGACCGCCCCGCCGCCTCCGTAATCCGCCTGCCCGCCCGCGCCGCCATCTCCATCACCTGCATGCCACGGTCAAAATAATCTGGCAGCGATCTGCGCACCTTGTCGAACTTCTCCGGAAACTCCGACGCCAGCACCGCCAACCCAACTCCAGTAGCCAGCACGCCCGCCGGATACTTCTTCTTCAAAAACAAAACCGTCGCCACCCCAACCGAACCCGCCACCGCCGCTTTTTTCCAGCCGTCCATGTTTTCTCCCCGTGTTCCCCCCAAAACATTTTTGCTCTGCCAGCGATTATACTTCTTCATTCCACGGAGGCTCCATGTCGCGCCACCTGATCCCCATCGCGCTCTTCGTCACTTTTACACTCGCTTTATCCGCCCAATCCAAACCCCGCGCCCGCGATCTCGGCGTCCCCTTCGACGGCACTCCTGGCCCCAACAACGCCATCACCGACGTGAGAGGCGTCGAGGTCGGCCACACCACGCTGATTTCGGGTGTTGGCAAACTCGAAGTCGGCAAGGGACCGGTGCGCACCGGCGTCACCGCCATTCATCCCCGCGGCAAGGCTTCCAACGACGCCGTCTTCGCCGCCTGGTTCACCCTCAACGGCAATGGCGAGATGACCGGCACCACCTGGGTCGACGACTCCGGCTTCCTCAACGGCCCCGTCATGATCACTAACACCCACAGCGTCGGCGTGGTCCGCGATGCCG
>Ga0185299_10002982_pt1 | contig 23976 bp, 21 predicted proteins | sample PaiPotPPA55metaG_FD_128002 | JGI IMG/M metagenome (GOLD analysis project Ga0185299, IMG submission 128002) | Iron sulfur acid spring bacterial and archeal communities from Banff, Canada, to study Microbial Dark Matter (Phase II) - Paint Pots PPA... ... | reverse complement strand
TCTCCGTGAATACGATTCACTAAAGTTTGCGGCTGCGTTGCCGTGCCGTTGCCCTCCCTCCGGCACGGACGACGCAGCCGGCGAGTAAGTGGCGGAGTAAAAGAGGACGCCACTGAAAGTTTTAACGAGCTCCTCAAGGCCCAGTCCTCGAAGTCAGCCCCCAAGCCCCGGATGGCCTCCCCCCAGGCGGTCCGGGGCTTTCTTCCTTGGCGTGAAATAAATAAGGATGTGATTTGATTATTAGCCGTGCGTACCCCCCTACCCCCGGGTGTTTTTGCGCAAAGAGTTCATAAGTTGATGAAAAGAAAGGGAGTCGATTGCAAAAAGTTGCAAAGAGTTCGTATTTTGTTGAGAACATTGGAGATAGCAGAATGCGAGCGAGTTAAGATAAAGGCTTTTCCGTGAGTAGGTTAGAAGGCTTTTGGGCACGCTGGGGTCGTGTCTGCGAGGTTGTTCGCGCAAAGAGTTCGGAAGTTGAAGAAAACAAAGGGAGTCGGTTGGAGAAAGCTGCAAAGAGTTCGTATTTTGTTGATAAGAGTGGAGATATAGCGAACTTCCGATGCGTGAATGGACAAGCTGGCTGTTGCGATTTGGTTTCGTGGCGATGTGGCGGCTCAGTGGCAGCGAGCGCAGCGGGATGGCGATGAATGAGAGCGGGCAGGGAAGGGGTGGGCGGGGCTTTGCGGCGATCATGGGCTATTATACTAGTTAGATATAGTAACTGCTAGTAAAAATTCAGGACAGGATTGAAATTTCAGTTAAGAGGTGGCGGAGCGAGGTGTGCGGAGTTGTGTAGCGCGCCGCGTGTGTGAGGCGCTGCGACGGTGTGGTAATATTTACGAACTGTGCGCCCGTAGCTCAGCTGGATCAGAGCGTCTGGCTACGAACCAGAAGGTCGGGAGTTCGAATCTCTCCGGGCGCACTTGTGATATCTGGAAGAAATAGGAAACGTTCCGTCTGTCCCGCGTTTTCCATAGGTGCGAAAAAGGTGTACCCCAATCAGTTACGGTAGAGCGGCGACGGGAGAGCAGTAGTGCGTGCGAACCCGCAGCCCCCGGTTCTAATTGTGTCCACGTTGTTGTAGACATTCACCAAGGAGCCGACGCTCACCGGAACTTGGTCGAGGCCCGTAGTGACGTCGCTAATGTTGTTACTCTTCACGGTATTGGGACCTGGACTGCAGTTGAACTCGATTCCAACCGGAGCTTTCGTGATGGTGTTCAACTCTATGGTTGCGTTGGTTGGGCTAATCATAGCGATTCCGACATCAGTAGAGTTCCAAATCAGGTTGGATTTGATGCTGTGGGAAGTCTGCGCAGCATCATATATCCCATAGATCATCGTATTTACTACGGTATTGCTGATTATAGACCCAACAGCATTGGGGTACATAAGAATACCGTAATTTCCGCCGTCGACGACATTGCTTGTAATAGTGGCGTTTGCATTATAGTTAAAAATGCTGCTGTTGCTCGACGCCACGTCGTTTTTTAGGATGGTGGCTGTGAGAGATGGCGGGATCTGGGTGCTTGCGACGAATATTCCCAAGTCGTTCACATCGTGGACGCTGCTGTTTTCAATGGTCACTGACTCGCTGTTAGGATTTCCATTCTCAGCCCAGATTCCTACGCCATTAAATGAACCGGTTTGGTTGCGAGTGGTAACGCCCTTGACGATGCCTGAGGCACCGCTCTCATAGAAAATTCCGGCGAAAAAGCCTGTCGAAATCGAAGCGCCCGTCCCATCCACAGTGATATTGCTGATGTTGACTCCGGGTACAGTCACGAGCACCTGCGGCGTAACTGTCGTTCCAAAGACGGGGGTTGTTACGACCGTGGAAAAGCCGCTCCCCGGCACTGTAATTATGGCTCGGTCCGCATTACCGCCTTGTATGCCTTCCAGGGTAAGCGACGTTGCAATCACGACCTGCTCGGGATAAGTGCCGGGGCAAACTTTAATGATTGTCCCTGGGGTCGCGGCGGCCACCGCTGCGGAGATGGTTGGGTAGCTACCTGGTTGGCAACTCCCGACCGTCGAAGCCATTATGGAATGGGGGACAACAAGAGCTGCTAGGATAAACAAAAACATCGACATGAGATGGATTACATACTTGTTCATATATCCTCCTATGAAGTTTAAAAACTCGAATTCATAAAACACGATGGGATTCCGATTGAGAGCACAGCCGGAAGGGTCTTGCAGACGCGAAGATCCACACGTCACCTGCTAATGAAATTCATAACTTGACTTCAGGGAAATTAACTACGGGGCCTGAATAGGGGTTCGTCATATATCGCGGTAGGTGTTCTGTCAAGCGGAAATACGCTCGTGCTGGTGAGTCCTAGTACGCTTCACATACTCTAATCTGTCGTCCTTATCGCGCTAACTTCGCTCGAAAGCTTATCCAACAGCGGGCGAGTGGCGCAGAGATAGCTTTTTCTTCTTGAGGGAAGCGCACGGGACGAAGATACCACTTCTGTAATTTACCGAGGGTGAATAAGCGGGTGCCGCACCCTTCGGTTTTAAGGGTGCGGGTTTTGTGGGATGCGCAATGCTCTTAAGTGGCATTACGGACAGGGCGATCTGCATTTCATTACTTTCAGTTGTTATCGGAGGAGGCCGCTGCTGGGAACGGCTGGGGCGCGCGATCAGTTTGTGAAAATCCTGGAGGAAGTTCGCCGCCGGCACGAGTTCCGGCTGGTCGGGTACGTGGTGATGCCGGAGCATGTACATTTGTTGCTCAGCGAGCCGGCCAAGAAAAACCCGTCGAAGATTTTACAAGTGCTGAAGCAGAAGGTGGCGCGGGCGCTGTTGAAGAAGCGAAGACGAGTGACCGGCGCGCAATTGTCGTTGCCGTTCGAGAGAAGTCAGACCGAGTAGGCGCATTTTGGCAGAGACGATTCTACGATTTCAATGTGTGGAGCGCGAAGAAGCTGAAAGAGAAGCTGGAGTACATGCACGCAAATCCGGTGCAAAGAAAGCTGGTGCAACATCCGAGGGACTGGCCTTGGAGCAGTTGGGCGCACTACGCGGGGAAGGGGGAGAGCAGAATTCGGATGGACTCAGAGCAAGGAAAGAACGCGGAAGAAGGGATTTCGAGGACGAGACAAAACCCGCACCCTTAAAACCGAAGGGTGCGGCACCCTCCAAAAATCAAAACCAACAGCACACACTCGCAACCCCTAATCTCCGCGCCACCCGCCAGTCTAGTTTGAGCGGGGATCACTACACACCCGCTCTCGGGGCTTAAAGGTGTGCCACCCGCCTGAGCGAGCGGAAAGCTAGGAATGTCCAGGCACGCTGTTAATCTGCACCAGATTCGGCGGTTGTCCATCCGGCTGGGGAACAAATCCGGGATGTTTGAACTGAATTGCCCGACGCCCTTCAGCTTCCAGAGTTTCGGCGACGTGCCGCGCATAGCGGATGAAGTGGTGCCCGGAGAGCGCAAGCTCGAACCCAAGTCGCCTTTTCTGCGGGTGCAATCCCCAGCGCAACATGAGCCGCCGCATATGGCGCCAATACGCCCGACGATAGCCCGCGAGCACGCCTTGCCTCCAAACAGATTTAAGCAGCACGCTCAATAAATACAGCAAAGAAAGCGCCGGAGCTCTCTGTTCCGGCTGAGGCTGCCAGCGTTCCAGGGAATCGAACACACGTTGGTAAAAGCGATGCGGGTCGTAAAGCGCAAGCAGCATGCGCTTCGTGCCATCGAGCAGCTCGGGAAGGGGTAGCACGGTTCGGAAGTTCGGAGGTTCAAAATTACTCGGCTCCGGCTTGTTTTCAAGGAGTCGGCCCTCTTTTTTCATCCGTTCATACAACGGTGTGGTAGGAGGCGCCTGCAGGATGCCGGTCATGGCCCAGGGGATCGCGGCACGTTGCACAAATTCAATCTGGCGGTCAAAAATATCCAGGGGATCGCTATCAAAACCAACGATGAAGCCGCCCATGACCCAAAGCCCATGCTGCTGAATAAAGCGAATGCTGTCCAATAAGTCACGGCGGAGATTCTGGAATTTCTTGGTTTCTTTTAGCGACTCCACGGAGGGCGATTCGATTCCGATGAACACACGGCAGAAATTTGCTTTGACCATCGCGTCCAGCAGTGCCGGCCGCGACGCAAGATCGATCGAAGCTTCGGTGAAGAACCCGAACGGATAACGGTTGCGGCGCTGCCACAGTTCTAACTCGTGGACGAGCTCCAGCGCCGCCTTGTGATTTCCGATAAAATTATCGTCGACGACAAAGACATCTTTCCGCCAGCCGAGCTGCAGAAGCGCGTCAAGTTCTCCGGTCAATTGCGCCGGAGATTTCGTCCTGGGGCGGCGCCCGTAAATGGTGATGATGTCACAAAACTCGCATGTGAATGGACAGCCTCGCGAAAATTGCACGGACATGAACGTGTATTTCTCCAATGCCAACAAGTCAAAGCGCGGCACCGGGGTGCGGCTGACATCGGGCTTTTCCACAATGCTGTAGAGCCTGCGGGCTGAGCCGCGTTCAAGATCCAAGACAATCTGCGGGAACATTTCATCCGGCTCACCTACGACTACATGGTCAGCCAGCGGCAGCAGTGCGTCCGGATCGCTGCTGGCGTAAGGACCTCCTATCATGGTTCGCCGATTCAGCTTGGAAGCGCGTTCGAGTGTTAGGCGGACGCCTTTGCGCTGAACCGCCATCGCGCTGACCATCACAAGGTCGGCCCAAAGGATGTCCTCATCACGCAAGACTTGAAATGCCAGGTCAACTAAACGAATATTCCAGTGGGCGGGACAAAGAGCCGCCACCGTGATGAGCCCGAGCGGAGGCACGAGGGAGCGCTCCGGGACTATTTGCATCACTTCGCCAAGGCTCCAAAACGAGGCAGGAAAACTCGGCCATACCATCAGAACCTTAATCGCCGGTCCAAGCGGCGGGAAAACTTTTGTGTCTTTGGGATCACCGTCCATGGATAAGCCTCTCAGCCGGGATCTCCTTTTTGATTTCGAAAACGGCCACGATTGTATACCATCCCGACCGTTCCCAACGCATCACTGGCGGCGTAAACGCCGTTAACTGCTCTGAAGTCATCCATCGGAGAAAGCATAAGCGAAAATGGTCCTGGGAGCCGCTGAGGTTCGGATGAGCAAATTCTACTTGGATGGTTAGTCGGATTACTGGCCAAGTTCCTTTGGCCGTTTTGGGGGGGTGTAACTGTGAACTCGAGTTCCGTTTCCTCAGTCATCGGGAACGCATTAAAAATGGGGGCTTTCATCACTCAGGACTACTCACTGCTTGTCATTCAGTCGGTCCGGAACATCTTTGCTACTAGGCGTTACTACGCCGACCTGATCGAGCAGATGGACGTGATTGGCGTGGGTTCGTTGCGCATTGTCGTCGTGGCGCTCCTTTGCGTCGGCGGTTCAGTTGTTTTGAACTCAGCCTCACAATTTAGACGTTTCGGCGAGACGGTTTTAACGGCTGACGCCGTTTCGCTCGCACTCCTCCGCGAGCTCGGCCCAGTGTTCACGGCGCTTCTGGTCGCTGGGCGGAACGCCACCGCGATGGCGGCCGAGTTGGGCTCAATGGTCGTTACCGAACAGGTGGACGCGATCCGTGCGTTCGGTATTGACCCAATCCGCAAGCTGATGACGCCACGTGTGCTTGCGACGGTGTTAGTGCTACCGTTGCTCGTGGCATTGGGGAATTGTGCGGGATTGTTCGGCGGATTCTTGATGGCAAATCTTACAATGAAAATAAATGCGGAGGAGTTCTGGACACGAGCCATCAATGCGCTGGTTTTCGGCGACCTCTGCATAAGTTTTACGAAGCCAATTGTTTTCGGATTCATCATCGCGACCGTGGGTTGTTATCAGGGGTTCCGTGTCAAAGGCGGGACAGAGAGCGTGGGCCGCGCTGCGATTGCCGCATTCGTTGAGTCCTCCGTGATCGTCCTCGTCGTGGATTTGTTTCTCACCCGGCTTCTGCTTTACGTGTTCAATTTGTGACACGCTATACCTCTCTGTATGGCCAAGAGTCTGCTGAATTCAGTTTTAGTTCGCTGCGGTGATTCTTGAACGAGCAAACACGCCGGATTTGGCGGAAGCTAAGTAAACTGTTAGTTTCTACGCACCGGAGGGAAACATGTCAGGCTCGCCCACAAGCGTACCGCCCACAACCGTACCCAACGTTCCGCAACCACCTAAATTTGCCACGCAGGCTGAGGAGCGTTTGCATCGCAAGCGCACGCTTGCCGCTGCATTTCGCCTGTTTTCGCGTTTCGGATTCGATGAAGGCATAGCCGGTCACATCACGGCCCGCGATCCGGAACGACTGGACCATTTCTGGGTGAATCCGTTCGGAATGCACTTCGGCCAAATCCGAGCGTCGGACCTAATTTTGGTGAACCATTGCGGCCAAGTCGTCGAGGGCCAACATGCGGTAAATGGAGCGGCCTTTGCGATTCACTCGCAAATACACGCTGCGCGCCCTGACGTGGTTGCCGCTGCGCACGCGCATTCGATGTACGGGAAATCGTGGGCGGCACTCGGGCGGCTGCTCGATCCCATCACGCAGGACGCTTGCGCGTTTTACGAGGACCATGGATTGTTCTCGGACTTCACCGGTGTAGTGTACGAAACATCTGAGGGCGAGCGAATAGCTAAAGCTCTTGGTCCGCACAAGGCGGCGATCCTGCAGAATCACGGCTTGATCACGGTAGGCCAAACGGTAGAGGAGGCAGCCTGGTGGTTCATCACCATGGATCGAAGTTGCCAGGCGCAGTTGCTCGCCGAGGCCGCCGGTGTGCCGGTAAAGATCGATCCTTCCCATGCGATCGCCACGAGGCAGCAAATCGGAAATCATCTCGCGGGATGGTTCCAGTTTCAGCCGCTGCTGGCGCGCATCATTCGTGACGAGCCAGATTTACTCGAGTAGTTCCGTGGAACCTGTACTCGAGAACAATTTTCCAGAATCCTCCAAGATTTCCAGCATTTCCGATCGGCGACGTGAATACCCGTGCTTCACGTTTTCCGCCAGCTAGGCTCCTGCTCCAAAGGCTGCTGTCCCGACTCGTAACCTTGCCGTAGGTGCGGGCTTCGATACACGAGTACCGAACGGACTCGCAACAGCGTCCCAACCCCACTTGAAGGAACACGTCGAATGTGTGCTTATTTGCACAGACCGGGTGATTATAAATCTAGTAAAGTTATGTCGTTAGTTAATCTAGTCCCCTCTCATCCGCTCCCTCAGGCGACCTCGAACGGATTGATCCCCGCGCAACTGGAGGCGGTGATGCACAAATGGTTCATTCTGCTGCTCGGCGTGTTTCTGGGTAGCCGTGTGCTGACCGCAGCACAAACGCCGGCTCCAGAGCTTGTATCGGCGCAAGAACTTGTTGCATCGATTGTGCCCGCAGCGCCGGCTCCATTGCTCGCAGTATCCTTCCTGCTGCCCGAGAACCCCCAAAAACCCACCGCCCATTTCAGTTACCTGTTCGCGGGTGCATATAAGCGTGACGAGGGCCTGGAGGGTCTCGCGAGTCTGTCGCCGATGCACGAGGTCAAGACATTGTTTCTCACGCAGTCGCTACTGCCGCTCGTGCAAATCTGGGGCGGACGTCTGCGCCTTGATGGCTTTATTAGCACGCTTCACATGCAGAACGTGGAGCTTGGTCCTTCAGCTGCCGGCGGTCTGCAGGACTTTCGTCTCCTGCGACAAGGTTATCCCGGAGGGCCGCGTTCGGTCGATCTCTACGGCGTCAGCCTCAGCTTTCACTTTGGACGGGACGCGCAGATCGGACGCCCCATCCAGATATGGCGATGCGTCGCGCGGATTCTAAGGCGCCGGAACGGATGCAGCGAATGATGACGGCGAAGGACTACTAACCAAACGTTGCGAATCGTGGCTCTAGCCTCAGGCTCCGTTCCCCAAAATGGATAGGCAGACGAAGACTAGCTGGCCAACGCCTGATTAGATGGTGTTGCATCGACCTTTGAGCTCGCAGCTACTACCGCAAACGGCGGACAAAACAACCACACCGATAACTGAAGTGGTGGACCAGTTGCCGAGTACGCGACCACACAGGCAAGTGGACAGCGGTCACTTCCCAGAACCAAAATCAGGGGAGTAGGAACATCACTTTGTATTGACGCCCGACACATCCCCGCGGCCTATTCCGACTAACCGTAGCGGCAAGCTGAGCGCCAGGCCTTCAGCAGAAGGTCCCTTTCGGATACACTCAGCCCATGCTGAGTAGCTGGTATCGCGATGTGGTGTTGGCCTTGCGATCGCTTCGCAAAAACCCCGTCCTCTCGCTTACGGCGGTCCTCACATTGGCGCTCGGCATCGGCGCGAACACCGCCATCTTTACACTGCTCTATGGGCTGGTGCTTCGAAGTTTGCCAACACCGGACGCGTCTGATCTGGTGAAGATTGGGACACCAAGCGCGGCGGAACCCGATTCGGAAGAGAACAATGCCTTCATGCCTTACCGAATGCTGCAAGGCCTGCGCGAGGAACAGTCCTCTTTCCGAGACCTGTCCGCCTGGGGTGGCGACCAAGTATTGATCAAAGACAAGGACGGATCTGTCCAGGGATATTTGGCGGTACTGGTCAGCGGCAACTCCTTCGATGTGCTGAGAATTCAGCCTTACCGGGGCCGTTTGATCGCCCCGTATGACGATGTGCGCGGCGGCCCCCGCGGCGGATGGCCCGTCGTTTTGAGCTATGGCTTCTGGAGCGATTTCTACAGTCGCGCCCCGGATATCGTGGGCAAGCAGATCGAGATTTCAAACGTGCCAGTAACCGTCGTCGGTATTACGCCGCCTTACTTCCACGGGGTGTGGCCAGGCGAAGAGCCGAAGATGTATCTGCCTTTCCAGTTCGCGTCGGTCCTGGCGAATAAGAATGTACTGGACGATCCGGATTCGACTTTTGGTTCTTCGGTAATCGGACGGCTGAAACCAGGAGTCTCGCTGGCGCAGGCAAATGCCGAGTTGACCCACCTGCAGAAAAGTTTGTTCGACCGGTTTATTCCTGCTCAGTACCAGCATGATCCATACGTCGAGAAGGCTTACCTGAAGGCCAGTTCCGCGCGCAGTGGATTGCCGACCTACGTGAGCCGGACTTACTCCAAGCCTTTGTATTTGATGCAAGGCCTGGTGGCAGCCGTGTTGGTGCTGTGTTGCGTCAACATTGGCGGCCTGATGGTGTCGCGTGTCGCCGCGCGGGAGCGGGAGTTTGCAGTGCGTACGGCGATAGGGGCTTCACCAATGAGATTGGTGCGTCAGTATCTGACCGAGAGTTTTGTAATCGCCGTCGGCGGCAGCGGCTTGGGAGCTATCGCCGCCTGGTACGGCAGCAGTTTCTTGCTGCGTTTCTTCCGCGACCCGATGATGTTCGAATCGATGTCTGTGCATCCCGACCAGTCGATTTTCTGGATGACAGCGGTGTTTGCGGTGCTGACTACTCTGCTGTCTGGAACACTGCCAGCTTGGCGAGCGGCCCACACCGACCCAGGTTTACTGTTGAAGGCCCGCAACACTTTGGGCGGGCGCCGGCGGATCGCGGGCCGCATGTTTGTTCCGATTCAGGTGGCGATGTCGCTGGTGTTGGTGGTGTTGGCAGTGCTGCTGTCACAAAGCGTGATCAAGCTGCGGAGCGAGAACACCGGCTTCGATTTGGATCACGTAACGATACAAACGTCTCCACTGTACGTCCTGCATCAAAAAGGCGACGCTCAGCTGAATCTCTATCAGCGCATGGTGGACCGCCTGATGGAGATGCCGGCGGTGGATGCGGCGGCGGCCACGTCGCAGACGCCAATGACCGGAGAAAAGATCGTTGCCGATTTCCAGGCCGTGGCCGACGGACCCAATCCGCCCGAGGATACGAAGTTGCCATATAACGACGTTGGTCCCGGATACTTCCGGACGATGAAGACCCGCATTTTAGCGGGCCGCGAGTTTGAGAAAAATGAGCGCCAACTCAACGTGTGCATCTTGAACCAGTCGGCCGCTGCGTTTTTCTTTCCGCATGAACGGGCGTTGGGAAGATATGTGCGGAGCAAGGACGCCAAGGAGTTTCCCGATCCAGTAGCATGCCGCGTGATTGGATTGGCGGAAGACGCTAAGTTTTCTGACATCCGGGAGGGGCCGCCACGGACTATCTATCTGCCCTTATCGACGAAACGGATCGATAATCTGGGGAACCTGGTGTTCTTGATACACTCGCGGACAAAGGCGCAGGCCATTGCGGCTTTTCGCAAAACGCGTGCGGAGATTACGCCAACGGTGCCGTTAGTGATCTTCGTGACGCTGCGCGAACAAATGGACGCTGCGTTGGGGAGTCAAGAATTGATCACCTTGCTGGCAAATTTCTTCGGCGTGCTGGCGCTGCTATTGAGCGCACTCGGATTGTATGCCCTCCTCTCAGCGGGCCTGGCGCAAAGGACTAGCGAGCTTGGTGTCCGCATGGCCTTGGGGGCGACGCGCGGGATGGTGCTGCGGATGGTCTTAAGGGAAGCCTTCGGATTGCTGACCTTGGGGCTCTTGTTGGGGACAATTGCGCTGCTCTTCACAACGCGATTTATATTAGCGATGCTGTACGGTGTTTCGGCTTACGATCCTTCGACGCTCGCAGGCGTGGCTGGAACTTTGGTGATCGTAACCATTCTGGCGGCAATGGTGCCCGCCCTACGCGCCGCCACCACGGACCCCATCGAGGCTCTCAGGGCAGAGTAGATTTGACACTGCCTCGCTCCGCGTGCAATGACGGGTATAATCTCTTCCATTAAAGACCACGCGGGGACCTTCAGTTTTCTAGCCCGAAATGTTTGACAGTCATTTCTGAATTATCGTGTAGTTTCGTTTGCTTTTCATTTTTGAGAACCTCGTTCAGGAAGGTCCGAGTGACGTCTTCTGTCAGGCGTAAATTGCGGAGAGCACTCTCTTCCTTCTCTTTTGCCCCATCCTTTGCGGCTTGGAAATGCACTTCATCCGAGAAACTGTAGTGCTCCAAATTAGAGGCTTTCAACTCTACGAAGTAACCTCCAGCGGGAAACGTCTTGAATTCTTTGTCCACCGTTTCATGCCACCGCTGCACCCATTCGTCAGCTGTCAGATGGAGTTGCTTCAGGACGATCCAGTCATCCCCTGTCGTCCCAGGCTTCAAAACGGGAGACACTTCGACATAAAGAATTGGCTGCCTCGGAATTGGGGCTCCAGGGTACTGAAGTCCTTGGCCACCAGCATTTCCATCCAAGTTAACGCATGCCTTCAGTCGCGCATCTCTCCCGCAAGCGACGATAGCAGACCATCCTCCTCTGGAATGTCCGACTGCCCCTACATGGTCGAGGTCGAGTCTTCGCGAGAATTGAGAAGCTGCAGTTGATGCTCGATTGAGTTCTATCAAGTTATCAAGAACGAATGACATGTCAGCCGCCCGGACATCCACGTTATGGCGATACCATTCTTCAAGTTTAACTTCGTATTCTTCCTTTGTGCTCCCTGGCGAAGGGATAGCTTGCTTCGGTATTCTCGCTGGCGAGTACACATGAACTTTCCCGTCGAGAAATACCACACCAAATACCTCAGATGTATGCTCAATGGCGGCGACAATATATCCGTGACTCGCCAAGTCTTCAATGGCGCCGGAATACTGGAACGAGGTTCCAAATGCGCCCGGAGAGAAAAGGGCCACAGGAAATGTCTTTGGACTCTTTGCAATCGACGCATTGTCCGTTGCGTGAGAGGTGATTGCGCCAGAGACGACCAAAGGCCAATTACCTCCGAACAATTTGGCCTTAAGCGAATCCGAGACACCGGTAGCGTAGTCGATCTCCTTCGCTCCTGGAAACAGAATGCCCTTGACTTCCTTGCCCGTGGCCTCCGTCGGGTACCAAACGTAGACCATCAGTTCGCTGTGCGGTCCGCGATCCTCGGCCATATCTGCCCCGCGATTTGGATCGATCCAATCGAACGCGATTCGTCCTACACCGAAAGGACCCGTCGGCTGAGGCAGCTTCGGGATATCAGAATGAGAAGAGCCCTTCTGTATCTTTGCGGAAATGTTGTTTAAGACTAGGACGGAGACAAAGACCAGCGTGACGACGAATTTGACAAATCGCTTTTGCATCATCTCCTCACCGTATTGGTCAGGAAATCGCTGACGGTCCTATGTTCATCGTAGCGCAGGTCAAAATGCTTTGAAGGCAATTGTTCTCGCCGAAACGTACTGATTACAATTCCTGCGCTAAGCTCTACCGCATCTTCCAGTGCAGGTCTGCGGGCATTTTTGGATGAGTCTTGATTGACCCATTTATGGGACGAGTGAGGTACTAGGCGTCCGATGTCGGGCAAGACACCCCATCGCACTTTGGCTGGTTCTGGTTTTGCGCAGGGGGCGGCAATCTTGAGGACAGACTATCCGATTAGATAGAAGGGCTATCCGATTGACTAGGAGCACGAGAGCACGCAGCAACTGAAAGCGCACCAGATGGACCGAATCAGTTAACCCATTCAAAGTAAGAAGTTTGCCGGCATCCCGGGATTCACGACGGTTGTTTTTAGCCGACGATACAGATCTAAAGCCGGCCAAGAAAACAGTCCCATGTGCGAATCGGATTGCCATTGCCTTGTGATCATCCAACCCCAGAGCAGAAACGGTCGGGCATTCGACAGGATAAGGTTCCGTCCAACCGCTTGAGAGCGAAGCGAATGTGTGATGGTTGAGTCAGAATCTGATTCTGCCGCGCAGCTTGGCATGAGCCATGCACTAGATTGAGAGCGTGAAAAGGTAGAGCAGAACGGAACGAGATGGCCCACAAAAAATCGGCTGTTCTGTCCGCCGCTCAACGCTTTTCGATTCGAAGGAGGGTTCTATGAAAAACCTACGTTCTATCCTGGCTGCTTTGGCCGTGCTGCTTATGGCCACCGCTGCTCACGCACAACAGACAGTAAGTGCGACTGTTCCCTTCTATTTCGTCATCGGCGACCGCATCTACCCTGCTGGTGATTATATTTTCAGTCACAGCGACGCGGTCCTTAAGATCACCAACACCGACCGAGCTAAGACTTATCTAACTTTGTCAAACGCTTGCGAAAGTGTCACGCCCTCCGCAGACACCAAGCTCGTTTTCGATACCATGGGCGGTTACTATTTCCTCCGGCAGATATGGGTTGAAGGTAATACCAGCGGACGCGCACTGCCCAGAAGCCGCACGGAAGTCCGTCTCGCCCAGAACCACGAGAAGCAGGAAACCGTGATCGTTGCCGCAAATATTTCCCGGTAGAGAGATTGCCCGTCTACGCTGCTGGGTTTCAAGGAGGGAACGCCTTCGTTCCCTCCTTTTCTTTTTCCGCGCCGCATGCTTCACAATCTGTTTTTGTTTGACGGCGCCTATTCAGGGGGTTGCAGGTGTTTCGTCATGAGATAACGTTTATGGTCCACGAAACCTCGGCGGCGATAAAGCTCGATGGCGCAATTTCCGTGGGCGACTTCAAGGTGGAGAAATTGCGCACCCTGTTCGCGGGAGGCCGTTTCGGCTAAATCCAGAAGGTACGCGCCAATTCCCCGTTGGCGATGGCCGGGTTCGACGAAGAGTTCATCGACCCAAGCTCCTTTGCCTTGATATTCGAGGCTATAATCAAAACATATGACAAGGTAGGTAATGGCGCGATTGGCGTCCGATGCTAAATAAATGAGCCCGTATACAGGGTTTTGAAGAAGCTCGGCAAGATTGAACCGAACGACGGATTCGTCGAACGACTCAGCCCCAAGGTTCACTGAGTTGCATGCGTTGCATCAACTTGAAAATTGAATCCAGGTCACTGAGGCTGGCGAGTTTCGCTTCGTGCGACATTTTCATTGCCTCTGATTCTGATTTTGATTTTGATTTTGATTCATTTCAATCTTAAGCGATTGTGTGGCTACTTTTAATCAGGCGACGGATTCTATCAATGTCCGATGGCGTGACCGACGGGAAGTTGACCAGATCTGCCGATTCTTGCGAGTAGGAGCCAATGTTGCCCGGTGAAACTCTTGGGCTTGTTCCACGTATATAGTTCCAGGAAGGACGCATGTCCTATTCGCCCATACTGGTTACTCATATTTGCGCTGGGACCTTCGGGTTGCTGTCCGGGACCGCTGCAATGTCCTTCCGCAAAGGTTCCCGCCGCCATGTGCTGGCGGGAAAGGTCTTTGTCGCATCCATGCTCACCATGGCCGTCGGCGCAGTGTACCTTGCCATCGTGAGGCATCAACCAAACAACATCGGCGGCGGGATTCTAACCTTCTATCTGATCGGAACTGCATGGCTGACCGCCAGGCGCAGAGACGGAGAAACGAGTCGCTTTGATTGGATTGTGCTCCTGATTCCTTTGGCGCTAGGTATTCTCACGTGGGTGAATGGCCTTAAAGTCGTGCGAAGCGGAGCAAGCTCACAAGACGGAGTTCCTGTCGGAATGATATTTTTCATGGGTTCGGTGATGCTGATGGCTGCGGCGGGGGACATTCGCATGCTGGTGCGCGGCGGAGTTTTTGGGGCAAAACGCATCGCGCGGCATCTCTGGCGCATGTGCTTTGGGCTGTTCATCGCAGCAGGATCTTTTTTCATGGGGCCCTCAAACCGCCCGCTAAGGTTGCTTTCGACAGTGGGCATAGGGCGGCATCTGTCCCCGGCTTTATTTAGCACAACCCTGTATCTAATTCTCAGCATACTTCCACTGATTTTGCTGATTTTCTGGCTAGTACGAATCCGCTTCAAAAACGCATATAACGGACAGTCGATGCCACCTCGCGGCGAAGGTCACTCGCTGGCAGCGGCCGATTAGAACATTGAAAGGGAAAGAGAAAGATCGCACTGATGTTCACTAACCAGAAAAATCCTCTGCACGTCAGCTATGAGGCAGCAAGTGGGAATCATCTCGCGAGATGGTTCCAGTTTCAGCCGCAGCTGTCGCGCATGATCCGTGACGAGCCAGATTTACTCCACTGGTTCCCTGGAACGTTTGAAATCAATCGCGTAAGGCCTCGGCTGGATCAGTGCGTGTCGCGCGCCAAGCGGGTATCAAACACGCTACCAACGTAGCGATAGTCATCACCGCGAAGGCCGCTCCGAACGCTCGCGGGTCGCGCGGGCTGACGTGGTAGAGAAGCTTTCCGAGTAATCGCGTCAATGTGACTGACACAACGGCGCCAAGAAGCACCCCACCGGCCATTAACGCTAAGCCGCGCGATAGCACCAGCTGCACCAGATTTGCAGCACCCGCGCCAAGCGCCATTCGCAGCCCGAGCTCGCGCGTGCTCTGCGACACGGCATAGGCCATCACGCCATACAATCCGATGACAGCGAGCAGCAGCGCCAACGCGCCTAAGACGCCAACTAAAGTTACGGCCACCAGCTGTGGTGATGTCGAGCGATCCACTTGCTCTTGAAGGGTGATGAGTTCGTAGGGGGAAAGGCTCGCGTCCAGCGCATGCACCTCCCGAGCTAAAGCCACCGCTACCGTTTCGGGCCTCAGCGGCGTTCGAATAAACAATGCCGCCCCAACGGTGAAATTCTGCCGCCCCGGCACATAGAAAAAGGGTTTCGCTGTTTCCCGAACGCTCCGGTACTTAGAATCTTTTGCCAGACCGACTACCTGCATCCAGCGGCCCTTGACCTGAACGCGTTCGCCAATGGGATTCCTGCCACGCCAAAACTGCGCAGCCATCGTTGCATTCACGATGGCTACCGGAGCGGCTCTTTCATCGTCCGCGCGAGTAAATTCGCGGCCAGACACCAGCGGGATCCCCATGGTCGCAAGATAATTCGGACCCACTTCGTTGTACTCCACGGTGGAACGCTCCTCGGGCGGAACTTCATAGCCATCCACGGAAATCGGCGTGGAAGAAAAACTTCCATAGCTCAGCGGCGTCATGCGCGCAAAAACCGCGGACTCAACGCCCGGCAGCGCCTTGACGCGATCCAGTAGCTGGTCCTGAAAATTCTGCGCGCGTTGCGCATCGTATCCCGCCGACACCAAATCGACGGCAGTGAACATTACTTCACGCGTCGAAAAACCGGGGCTGGAACCTCGAATTTTCTGCAGGCTCTGCATCAGGAGCCCAGCGCCCACCAGCAAAACGAAACTCAGCGACACTTGCACCACAACCAGGCTTGAGCGCACCCATCCTCTTCCCCGGCTCCCAACAACACCTGCCGAGTCGGCTTTCAACGCGCCGGCAAGATCGATCTTGTTCGTCTGCATCGCGGGAACCAGCCCGAGCAGCAGCGTCGCAAGCAGGCAAACCCCGGCGCTCAATAGCAAAACCCGCCAATCAATCTCCCCAGGTAAATGCATTGACACTCCACCTCGAGCCGGGAAGAGCAACACCAGCGCGTGACGGCACCAGTGCGCAACGAGGAGTCCGCCGACTGCGCCAAAAGCCGACAGGATCAGCGCTTCGCTGAAGAGCTGCTTCACGATCCGGCCTCGCCCCGCGCCGATGGCCAACCGCACGGTCATTTCATGGCGTCGCGCAAACGATCTGACCAGCAGCAGATTGCCAACGTTCGCGCAGGCGATGAGCAACACAAAAACGACCACCGCGAGCATGATTTCGAGCGTGGGGAGCAAGGTGCCCGCGTTGTTGAAGGGCGTTTGCCATAAGGCCCACAGCTTTACGTTGCGGCCGCGGTTGGTTGCCGGATAATCGGTTTCCAAACGCTTCGCTACGGACGAGATTTCGTTCTGTGCCTGTTCGATAGTGACGCCAGGTTTGAGCCGCGCGTAAGCTTCAATCCAACGCGCACCGCGATCCTCCAATTTGTAGCCGCCCGCTCCAAACACTTCCTCCATCGATACGGGGACCCAAAACTGCATCCCCCAGCCGACAAAGGTCCCATAGAACCCTTGCGGGGCGACACCCACAATCGTGTGCAGCACACCATTGAGTCGCTGCGTTTTCCCGATAATTTGCGGATCGCCATTGAAGTGCCCTTTCCATAGCTGGTAGCTGATCACCGTCACGGGATGGGCGTTCCGCCCTATGTCCTCGCCCGGCTCGAATCCGCGGCCCAGAATCGGACGGACGCCGATGGCGTCAAAATAATTGTCGGATACGATGCTCCCTGTGGTGCGCTCGGCACGGTCACCGATACTGAGAGTAGTTCCGGTGATTTGGCTCACAAAAAATGAATCAAAAAGCGTGCAGCTCCTTTGCAGATCGACGAAATCTGGCCAGGAAAGACCAGTATGGCCAGCTTCGCCGCGCGCCGTGCCTGTAAGAGCGAGCAACCGCTCCTGGTGGCTGACCGCCGGGTAAGGACGGAATAAAATTCCTTCCACCCAACTGAACACTGCGGCGTTTGCGCCGATGCCCAAAGTCAAGCAAAGCATCGCCAGGATAGAAAAGCCCGGATCGCGCCGGAACATCCGCAAGCCGAATCGCAGGTCTTGAACGGTAGTCTCGATCATGGGGAGGCCTCGCTGGTCGCGGTAGAGTTCCTTGGTTTGCTCGACCCCGCCGAAGCTGCGCAGTGCCTCACGCCGGGCGTCCTCGACACTCATGCCTTTGCTTACGTTCGCTTCCACCGCCATCTCCAGGTGCGAACGCAGCTCTTCGTCCAGGTCATCTTCCATACGGTGCCGCTGGAAGAGTGCAGCAAGCCGGTGCATGAGCGTGCGGAAAAATTCGCGCATAGGCTAGCTTGTCCTTAGCACCCGGTTGATCATGGTGGACATGCGGCCCCAACTCTCCACTTCCTCGTCGAGCTGCTTGTGCCCCGCGCGGGTCAGCGAGTAGTACTTGGCCTTGCGGTTATTTTCTGAAACGCCCCATTTGGACGCGATCCAGCCGCGTTGCTGGAGACGCAGCAGGGCCGGATATAGTGTTCCTTGGTTAAGTTGCAGCAAGTCTTTGGAGACCTGTTGTATACGCAAGGCGATCCCGAAGCCATGCATCGGCCCCAGGGAATCGAGCGTCTTTAACACCAGCAAATCCAGTGTGCCCTGCAGAACTTCACTTTTGGAAGAAGGCATACGCTCCTTTAGACGACCAACATGAGAAAAGGGATGGTACTGATTTCCTCTAGGCTGTCAACAGGTGTTTTGCGCGAATCCAAGCAAGTCTTCGAGTAGTCGACGGCATATTCGTTTGACCGTCCAGCGCCCCAAATCTCCGCACATTGCGGCACTAAAACCCTCGTGCTAATGTGCTCGCCCATGCGAACAAACCTGTGCATCCTGGCCCTATTTCTCGCTGCTGCCGGGGACGTTTTTGGCGCCGACAAAGATGAACTCCGAGAACGCCGGCAGCGTGGTGCGGTCACCTTTCACGATGGAATCCTGCTCCTTCATGCAAAGTCCGTGGTGGATGGAACGGCAGACGGATTTCGCCAAGATGCTGCGTTCTACTACTTCACCGGTCTGGAAAATACATTAGGCGCTCTGCTCGCAATAGACGGGCGATCCGGGGAGAGTTGGCTCTTCGTGAATCCCCAGCCACCGTTTTCCAAGATTCAGCCGCCCGAAGTCTCTGCGAATCCCGCAGTATCGAAACAGTTGGGGATTGAGCATGTGGTCGACTGGTCCGAACTCGAAAGTTTTCTTGCGCAACGGGCAAGTTCTGCGACGACGCTCTACTACCAAGCTTCAGTGGATGCCGAAGAGCTACCTCCGAACATCACCGGCGAGAAAAACCATGAAGCGCCGTTGTGGCTGACTACCATCGCGGCGAAGTGGCCATCATTTCACCTCGAGGAAGTCGGCCGCTCGGTTTCTGCGCTTATGGGCGTGCAAAGCCCTCGCGAGATTGTTGCCTTGCGCGCTGCAGCTAGGGCCACCGTGTCAGCAGTGATGATTGGCATGCGCGCAATCAGGCCGGGCGTATCGCAGCGAAGCGTGGAAGCTGCCGTCGAAAACACATGCTGGAACGCCGGTGCACACGGTTCTTCTTTTTGGCCTTGGGTGATGGCGGGAGAAAATTCGGTGTTTCCTCGTCCGTTCGCTTCCTTGATTCGTTATGACCATCTCAACGTTGTGATGCGTCCCGGCGATTTGGTTCGCCTCGACGTCGGTTGTGAATGGGAGCACTACCAAGGCGATCTGGGCCGGACGGTTCCGGTGTCCGGTAAATACAGCGACGATCAACGCGAGACCTGGAACATTTTCGTGGCCGCCTACCAGGCTGGCGTCAAGTCGTTGCGTGAGGGCATCACCGTCGACCAGGTTTTCGATACCTGGCGCGCCGAACTGCTTCGTCATCGTGAATCGGCGAAGAGCGCTCTTGCCCAACACGCGATTGACTCTTGGTCGCAACGAGAGAATGTTCGTTACTGGCAATTGCACACCATCAACCTCGATGCCGGGCATGTCGGAGGGCCGTTGCGTGCCGAAACCACCATTGCCTTTGAGCCTATCGCTTCGATAGACGGGCAGGGTTTCTATCTCGAAGATATGTTTCTCATTACCAAGGATGGCGCCGAATTGCTCACGCCTGGAGTTCCCTACACCGCCGAAGAAATCGAAGCGGCTATGCGGTAACTGACGAACCATCCTGCACTCATTCGAATCTGCATGACAATGGTCTCCAGCAGTCGAGCAAGTCAGAACCATGGGGCCTGTGACAAGGACTCTTTCCTTGAAACGTTCGATTGCGCAAGACGCTGGTGACAAATTCCGAGTAGCGCGTGAGGAAGGACTGTGAAATGCCTGGTTCGCGAGGAGGACAAATGAAGCGTGCCGGACTTCTTGCACTACTTTTTTGCGTCGTCTTCGTCGTTGGAGCTACGCAAAGTCCGCGAGTGATTCTGGCCGTGTTCGCGCATCCAGATGACGAGACCTTTGCTGGTCCCATTCTTGCCCGTTACGCTCGCGAAGGAATTAAGGTCTACTTAGCGATTGCTACGAACGGTGAGACTGGGGTTCGTGAGCATGCTGGCATTCCTGCAGGAGAACAACTTGCAAAAGTGCGACGCGGGGAGGCAGTCTGTGCATGTCGAGAACTTGGAGTCCAACCGCCGATTTTTTTCGATTTGGCGAACGGTCAAATCGGAGCAGTTACCAGTCCCAAAGGCAAAAACGTACAAATAGCTGCCGATAAGGTCGAAAACCTGATTTCGCAATTGCACCCGGATGTGGTCATCACCTGGGGGCCGGAGGGCGGGTACGGTCATCCCGACCATCGCCTCGTTTCGGCCGCAGTTACGCAGGTTGTTCAGACGAGCAAGGATTCACCGCGACTTCTGTACGTGAGCTTCTCCACGGACCAAGCCAAAGTGCTGAATGACAGCGACAATCCTTGGCGCACTCATTGGTATGCAACCGATCCATCTTATCTCACTGTGCGCGTGACCTTCACGAAGAGCGATGAGACGGCGTACCACCGTGCTTTGGAGTGCCACAAGTCGCAGTTCACAACGGAGGAGATGCAAAAATTCGAGAGAGACTTAGATAAAGGATGGGCTGGCAGCGTCTTGTTCCGCCCGTGGTTTGGAAAACAGAAGTCGAACAGTGTTTTCAACTGATCCTTGATTTGCTAAACGTCACAACTACCGTCTAAGAGACCTAGCCAGGCACCACGGACTGGATTGTCTCAGGTAATGCGAGCAATCAGGCAGAACCGATGGCACTACTGCCTTGTTGGGTTTTTGCCTGTGGATATAAGATGGCGCAGGAAAGTCAGGAGCAATCATGACCCATCAAACGCCACTGAAATATATTTTCTACATTGCCGCCACCCCGGAGAAAGTGTGGGAAGGCTTTGTGTCCCAGGAGTCGAACCGCATCATCTTCTCGGGCGCTAAGCTTCAAGCGGACTTTAAACCTGGTGGCTTGCTCGCATGGGTGGGCGCGGGACCCGATGGCAAGCCCACGACCTACGTCCACGGGAAGGTCCTACGGTTTGAGCCGCCAAAAGTCTTTCAGTACACCTTCGCAATGGGCCAAAACGATAAAGCGTCACGCGCAACTATCGAACTGGTGCCCGAGACTGAAGCCACCAAAGTTACAGTGACGCATGACGAGTGGGCCGAGGATGACCCCACTTATGCTGCCTGCGCCGATGGATGGCCACGTATTCTTTCCCGCCTGAAGACGCTGCTCGAGACCGGGCAGACATTCAAGCCGCATTGATACGCGTCGGTGTTGACAACTTGGGCGCTCAATCCTAGACGTGCCGCGCTGTACCAAATTCTGGAACATAATCTCCAACAAGCGGTTACCAATAGATTGTATTTGTCCTAAACGTGAGGAGGAAGCGTCCGTGAAAAATTGCGCTGAGTTCACTTTGCCCGCGACGGCGATCCTGCTAGCCATCTCTTTGACATTCCTATCCCCGGGCGGCCTTGGGCAAACGCAGCTGATATTGGTTACCACCGGATCGACGATGCCCGAGTCGCTGTACGTGTTGTGGGGAAACGAGTACCAAAAGGTGCACGCGGATACGCAGCTTCACTACCTACCAGTGGGAACCAGTGAGAGTGCCAACCGTATCCTTTCAGGAGCCGGAGATCTTGGCGGCGGTGATGCGCCGATTCCCGAACAGCAGCTGAAAGAGGCGACCAACGCAGTCATGGAATTGCCCACAGTTTTGGTGGGCATTGCGGTCTTTTACAATTTGCCGGGGCGGCCGACGAGTATTCGCCTCACAGGGCCGCTGCTTGCGAATATCTACCTTGGAAAAACGACTTCGTGGAGCGACCGGGAGATTGCCAAGCTGAACCCTGACAGCAAGTTTCCTGATTTACCGATCAAGGTGCTGCATCGCACGGATGGAAAAGGGTCCAATTACATTTTTTCTGATTTTCTTTCAAAAGTCAGTCAGGAATTCCGAGCCAAGGTCGGAGCGAATGTTTCGCCTAAGTGGCCAGTGGGCGCCGCTTTTAGCCGTTGTCAGGATTTACTCACCAACGCCGCCGAGACGTCAGGGGCCATTGGATACGCCGAGCTTCGTTGCGGGGAGAAATCCGGATTAGGGATAGCGCAAATTCGAAACGCCGCCGGAGAGTTTGTGAAGCCATCGACAAAGAGTATCAGCGATGTGGCCGTATCGATGGAGTCCAAAATGAAGGAAGACTTTCGCGTGTCGCTAACCAACGCGCCAGGTAGAGAAAGTTATCCAATCGCTAGTTTCACTTGGTTTTATGTGCCAGTCCATCCCCAAGACTCGAAGCGCAGCGATGCGGTCAAAGAATATCTAAGCTGGGTGTATGGGGCTGGGCAAGAAATCGCGCAGGCGCAAGGTTACACTACGCTGCCGGCGTCAGTTCTGCAAAAGGTGCGCGCGAGAGTTGCCGCACCACACTGATTTGCGTGACTTCCCAAACATTAAGTCAGCGAGACCAGGTCCCGACTGTGTCTTGGGGCACACACAGGGTCTAGCCATAGCCAGAACCTGTGGATTAAATCCATTGCTCCGATAATGCGGCCCGTTCAAGCCCAGTTGCACAATTAACGCACCAATGAACAACTGAATTTCGCCCAAAGACACTTGTCCGGTAAGGCGAATCAAGACTCTTCAACACAATCAAAAAATCAGGGCTGCGGGGGCCGTCGCGGCAATGCCTTTGAAAGATCCATCACCCACTGCGGGAATGGAGGCGTATCTCTCGGCGGCTGCCCGCGAGTGATGGCCCAATGGTCCAGCCAACTCCCGCCTTCTTCTCCGACAAACTCGTCCGGCATGCTATAGGCCGAGTCGCTCAGTGCATCCTGCAGAGTAACGAAACGGTAGCCACGCTTGCGTAAAAGGTCGAGCAACTCACCGATATGATCAGCTTCGAGCCAGTTTCCGTGCAACAACAGAATCTGCGCGGGCTCGTAGCCGATCAAGCTCTTGGAAAGCTTTTCGTAATAATCAAAAACGTCACTGGTATGTTTCAAATAGGAATCTACGAGTTTTTGCTGCAGTTCGGTGTCGCCACGCCGGCGCGCGTCGTCGTAAACTCCGCTGTACATCCAGTCCCAGGCGTCCATGGTGACCGGCGCGATCCGGTAACCACGGTTCACGAGAAAAGCTTCCGCATCGCGTCGGTTCTGCAGATCGCGGCCGGTGTCGAGATAGGGATGGCGGAGATAGCGCATTTTCATGTTGTGCTGGGCAAGCAAAATCGCAGTCACCGTTTCACCGCGGATCACGTCCTCTTCCCATTCCTTCAAGCTCACGCGGTTGATCGAAGTGTGTGCGAAGGTATGATTGCCGAGCTCAAAACCGTAGTCGACCCACATCTTCAGCGCATTGATGCGAGCGTCGACCTCGCCAAGCTTATAGAGCTTTTTTTCGTTCACGAACCCGACGGCCGGCACCTTCTGATCGCGGAGAGTAGTCAAGAGCTTGGCGGTCATTTCGTTGATTTCCGCGCCGGTCATGACATTCGCGGAGGCGGCGGGAAGGTCATCAATGGTAATCGCGATCGTGCGTCGCGAAGAATTCTGCGCGCGTGATGGAGCAACCCCGCCGAACAAAAACAATACGATCGCGAGAATCACCCTTCTAATGGATTGCTTCATGGACACCCCCGCTACGGAAATCTGAAGATTTAAAATCTACGAATGCCTACGGGGCTGTGAATAGCGCGGTCATTTCCATCACATCCCGGTAGTGGGGCGCAGACGTTAGCCCGAATCGGGCGCACGCAATCCAAAATGGGTGATGACGATTCATGCGTCTGCGTAACACCATCTTTTGCTAGCCTGAATTCCACGCAACGTGGAACGCATCCAAGGATAGGCAACGCAACCCGTTACAAAGCTCGTGAGAGGCAAAATCATAGCCGTGAAAACTTAGCACCAATTGTATTATTTTTCAGTCGTCCGTCATCGGCCCGCAAATCGCCGGCGAGGCCCAATGAAGCCGTCAGGTTGTACAATGGAACATCGCGTGCTCCAGGATTTCACACATTATAAAAGGGCGCCCCTTTGGAGTAGGGTTTGAGTGCTTGGCTCATCCCTACGGAAAGGAACACCCTCTATGACTAGCACTAAATATATCGGCATGGACGTTCATAAGGAAAGCATT
>Ga0185299_10002980_pt1 | contig 24000 bp, 21 predicted proteins | sample PaiPotPPA55metaG_FD_128002 | JGI IMG/M metagenome (GOLD analysis project Ga0185299, IMG submission 128002) | Iron sulfur acid spring bacterial and archeal communities from Banff, Canada, to study Microbial Dark Matter (Phase II) - Paint Pots PPA... ... | reverse complement strand
ACAGCACGGGTTTTGTGATCAACATGAGCCTGCCCATCTTCAATCGCAACCGCGGCAATGTCGCGATCGAGCAAAGCACGCGCCAGCGCCTGCGCGACGAGTACCAGAACCGCCTGAACCAGGCGTTCGCCGATGTCGCGCATCTGCGTGCCGACGACGCCATCCTCTCGCGCCAGCTCGAGCAGACCGAATCGGCATTGCCCGGCACGGAGCGTGCGGCACGCGACGCGAGTGCGGCTTTTGCCGAGCACAACCTGACGCTCGGCGCGTACACGGACGCCATGTCGGCCGCGCTCACCAAACGCGTGGATATCGCCACGCTACGGGAGTCGCGGGCCGAACAGCGTGTCGGCTTGCAAGCGTTGCTGGGCAGCGCGATTCCCGACGCATTTTCTTCCGACCTGAACGTGACCGACACCCATGCCGACACCCATGCAAAATAAACGGCCTTCGATGCAAGCCTGCATCGCCATGTGTTTTTTCCTCAGCGCCTTGTTCGAAGCGGGCAACGCTCTCGCCGACGACGCCGTGGTCGCTGTCAGTACGGCCCCGGTCCAGCGCGCGCTGATCGCACAGCCGGTGCGTGCATACGGGATCGTCGCGGCATCCGCGGCTAATCTCACGTCGATCAACCTGCCCTACGTCGTGCGGGTTACGCAGCTGCGCGTGCAGACCGGCCAGCCAGTCAAGCGCGGCGACCCGCTGTTTGTCGTGCAGGCCGACCCCGCCGCCGCGCTTGCCGCCGCGCAGGCAAGAAGCGCCGCGACGCTGGCCGACGGTGAGGTCGCGCGCACTCAGTCGCTGTTCGACAAGGGCCTTGCCACCGCATCGCAACTGGCCGCTGCACGCAAGGCGGCGCAGGATGCCCGCGAGGCGCTGGCGTCGCAGGAAACAACCGGGATCACGAGCGGCAGCAAGGTCGTTACTTCTCCCATCGACGGCGTGGTGCTGCAGGTGTCGGCAGGACAGGGCGATCAGGTGCAGGCCGGCGCGCCGATCGTGCAGCTTGCCGGCACGGACAACGACCGGGAGGCGCGTGGCAACGTGATGCTGGCGGTGGAGCCCTCGGACGCCGTCAACGTCCATGCCGGCGATGAGGTCCGCTTACGCGGCCTTTCAAGCTCGCTCGCGAAGGTTTCGATGACAGGGCGCGTGGTCCTGGTGGGTGCGTCCATCGACACGCAAAGCCAGCTCGTCGATGTGGGCGCGAACGTGCCGCTCGGCAATAGCGCGTTCATTCCGGGCACGCACGTGGCCGCCGATATCGATACGAACCGCGGCATGCACTGGGTCGTCCCGCGCTCGGCCGTGCTCAAGGACGAGAAGGGCGATTACCTATTCCAGGTCGTGTCCGGCAACAAGGCGCATCGCGTGAATGTGGTTACGCAGATAGAGGACCGCGATCGCTATGGCATTGACGGTCCGCTCGATGCGGCGCAACCGGTAGTGGTCAGCGGCAACTATGAACTGAAGGACGGCATGACGGTGCAGGGCGCCGGAGGCGCGCCGCGATGAACTTCGGCCAATGGATGCAGGCTCATCGACGCTCGTTGTTGTTCGTGATTGGATTGCTCGCTGTCGCAGGCGCGCTTACCGCGTTCCGGCTGCCGATCTCGCTGTTTCCGAACGTTGCGTTCCCGCGTGCCGTCGTCTCGCTCGATGCCGGCGACCGTCCCGCCGAGCAGATGGCGACGCTCGTCACCATGCCGGTGGAGGAGGCGCTGCGGCGCGTGCCGAACGTACTCGATGTGCAATCAAAGACCAGCCGCGGGTCCGCCGAGATATCGGTGAACTTCAACTGGGGCACGGACATGGCCCAGGCGACGCTGCAGGCGCAATCGTCCATCGCCGAGATCCTTGGTACCTTGCCGCAAGGGACGTCGATGCAGGTCCGGCGCATGGACCCGACGGTGTTTCCGGTGCTCGCGTATAGCCTGACGTCGAAGCAGCAATCGCTCTCCGCGCTGCACGATCTGGCGCAGTTCCAGATGCGGCCGCTGTTGTCGGGGGTGGAAGGGGTGGCGCGCGTGGACGTGACGGGCGGCGCGACCGACGAGTTCGAAGTGGCCGTGGACCCGGCCCGGCTCGCGGCCTACAAGCTCTCGCTCGCCGATGTATCGAAGGCTATTGGTGCGAGCAATGTGCTGATGGCGACCGGCCGGATCGAGGATCACTACAAGCTCTACCTGGTCATTGCAGACGCGACCATCACCCAGCTCGACGATCTGAAAAACGTGGTGGTCACCTCGAACGGTCCGGCGCAAGTCCGGCTCGGCGATGTTGCCACGGTGCGCGCAGGTGTCACGCCGCAATGGATCCGCGTGACCGCCGACGGGCAGGACGCGGTGCTCATCAACATCTTCCAGCAGCCCGGCGCGAACAGCGTCGCCATGGCGAAGGCGATCCGCGCGAAGCTGAGCGCGTTCCAGCCGCAGATGCCGCCGGGCGTCCGCTTCGCCAACTGGTACGACCAGAGCGAACTGGTGACCGCCGCGGCCACGAGCGTGCGCGATGCCATCATGATCGGCGTGGTGCTCGCCGCGCTGACGCTGTTCGCGTTCCTGCGCAACTGGAAGATCACCGCGATCGCCGTCGCGCTGGTGCCGGTCGTGATGGCCGCGACCATTCTGCTGCTCGATGTGTTCGGCATGGGCTTCAACATCATGACGCTCGGCGGCATGGCGGCGGCGGTGGGTCTTGTGATCGACGACGCCATCGTGATGATCGAGCATATTGTGCGGCGCATGCGCGAGGGCGGCGCGAAGGCGTTTCACGGCCGCGTGATGGCGGCAGCGCTCGAGTTCACGCGGCCGCTCGCGGGGTCGTCCGCGGCGACGCTGATCATCTTCGTGCCGCTGGCATTCCTGTCCGGCGTGACCGGCGCGTTTTTCAAGGCGCTGTCCGTCACCATGGCGAGCGCGCTCTTCATTTCGTTCATGGTCACATGGCTTGCCGTGCCCATACTCTGTGACCGATGGCTCAAGCCGAAGGACGCGGAAGAGCATAGCGAGACTCGTCTCGCGACCTGGATGAACAGGCGTTACGCGAAGTTGATCGGAGGCGTCAGCGCACGGCCGGCGCTTGTGCTGATTGGTCTCGTACCGCTGGTGATCGTCGCTGTGTTCGCTTTCACGCGGGTCGGCAGCGGTTTCATGCCGACCATGGACGAAGGCGGTTTTGTGCTCGACTATCACACCGAGCCGGGCACATCGATCAGCGAAACCGACCGGCTGATGAAGCAGGTCGAGGCCATTGTCAGTGCGAATCCGAATGTCTCGACGTACTCGCGGCGAACCGGCGCGGGCCTGGGCGGCGACCTGAACGAACCGAACCGGGGCGACTTTTTCGTGCGCCTGAAGTCGAAGAATCGCGAGCCTATCGAAACCGTGATGGAGGAGATTCGCACGAAAGTGGAAACGGATGTGCCGGGGGTCAGTATCGAACTGGCGCAGCTGATGGAGGACCTGATCGGCGATCTGACGGCGGTGCCGCAACCTGTGCAGATCAAGATTTACTCCGACGACCAGAACACCCTCAATTCGACCGCCCAGAAAGTGGCGGCGGCAATCGGCAAGGTCCAGGGCGTGGTGGATGTGAACGACGGCATCAATCCCGCCGGCGATGCGCTCGAACTGCACATCCGGCCGGACGCTGCTGCGGCTGAAGGCATGGACGCGCAGAGCATCGCGCAGGCCGTGTCCGACATGGTGGAAGGCAACGTCGCCACACAATTTCAGGTTGGCCCCAAGACCGTGGCAATCCGGGTCCGGGTGGCCGGTGCGCTCGCACTCACCGATACCCAGCTCGGCCAGTTGCAGATCCGCGCGCCCGACGGCCATCTGTTCGCGCTCAATCGCGTGGCCACGCGCGTGGCCGTGACCGGACAGCCGGAAGTGAGCCGGGACAATCTGAAGCGCATGGTTGCGGTGACGGCGCGTATCGACGGGCGCGATCTGGGCTCGACAATTGCTGACGTGCAGAAGGTCCTTGCGACCGACAAGCTGCTGCCTGCCGGCGTGTATTACGAGCTCGGCGGTTTGTATCAACAGCAGCAGATCGCCTTCAAGGGTTTGATGATCGTATTCGGCGCGGCTGTTGCGCTGGTGTTCGGCTTGTTGCTGTTTCTCTACGAGCGTTTTCGTATTGCGCTGGCGGTGCTTGCCATGCCGTTGCTTGCCACCGGCGCGGTATTCGTGGGCTTGTGGGTCACCAACATCGAGCTCAACATCTCCGCGATGATGGGCATGACGATGATCATCGGCATTGTCACGGAGGTGGCGATCTTCTATGTATCGGAGCTGCAGGGGCTGATGCGCGACGAAGAGATGCCGCTCAGTCGAGCGCTGATAGAAGCGGGCAAGAACCGCTTGCGGCCAATCACCATGACGACTATCGCGGCCATTCTCGCGTTGCTGCCGCTGGCGTTTGCGCTAGGTCAGGGCTCGGCGATGCAGCAGCCGCTTGCCGTGGCGATCATCTCGGGCCTGATCGTTCAATTGCCGCTGGTGTTGCTGCTGCTGCCGGTGTTGCTGCAGTTGTTGATGAAACCGCGGTAGATTGCACAGTAATACTTAATATCTCGTTATCTGCGAAAGACTCGTTTTATTGATCGATCCATTGACCCAAAAAGCTTAAGCATCGCTTAAGCAAGTGCATGGGACACTGCCTGTAACTGTGTGTAATAATCCATACCCGTCCCGATGGTTCGTCTGAAAGCAGCTTTAATGAATATTCAAAACGTCCGCCGCTGGGCGCCGCGCGGAAAGCGAGTGTGGTTATTCAGCGCGCTGGCGCTTTGCGTCGCAAGCGCGGTCAGGCTTGCCCTGCACCCGTTCCTGGGTCCGGTCATGCCGGGCGTCGCATTCGCCATCGCGGCCGCGATGGTCGAATACTTCTTTGGCCTTATCCCCGCGCTGACGGTGATGCTGCTGGGCTTAGGTATCGCGGATTTCCTGTTCGTGCCCCCTTACGGCCAGATCGACGTCGTCAATCGCGCCGACATCATGCTGGCGATTTCTTACCCGCTGGTAACCCTGTTCACGATTACCCTTATTGAGCGCCTGCGGCGCGCGCAGTTCAGTGCGGAACTGATCGCCGCAGTGGCGATGTCGCGCTACGAAATGCTGCTGCGCGCGGACAATGAGCGTGCGCTGTCGCGCCGGGCTGTGGACGAAACGCATCGGCTGATCCGGCATCTTCCGCACTACCACGACGCCATCATCTTGCTGCAGGCAGTCGATCGCAACGCGGCGCAGGGCGCCAAGGAAATGGCGCCAGGACGGCTTTTTGCCGACGCGCATCCCGACGATATCGAACGGCTCCAGCGCGGTTTGCAACCGGGGCGTCATCGCGTGCGGATTGGTTCCGGGGACGGCGTGCACAAACTCGTGGATTGCATCTGCGAGCGCTTTACCACGCATGCCGGTGAGTTCCTGATCCTGCGCACGGTTGAATAGTTTGACTAAAGAAAAGTCCGCGCTGAACGGTTCCATCTTTTATCCTGGCAGCGATCACGCAGTCCTGATGCTGCACGGCCTGTCCAGTTCGCCGCTCGAAATGCGCCATCTCGCGCGTTACCTGAATAGCGAAGGGCTCACCGCGTGCGCGCCCAACCTCCACGGTTACAGCGCGGGCACGCCGGAACTGCGCATGGAAGCGTGGCTAGAAGCCGCGGTCAGGGAATTCGATGCGCTGAGCGCGCGTTACCGGCGTGTGTCCGTGTGCGGTCTCTCCATGGGCGCAACGCTTGCGCTGGCGCTCGTGCGCGAGCGCCCCAGCGCGCAGGCCATCGTGCTCCTGTCCGTCACGCTCAACTACGACGGCTGGGCGATGCCGTGGTATCGATTCCTGCTCGGCTGGGCTTACTACACGCCGTTGCGCCGGCGCTGGCGGTATAAGGAGGAGTCGCCGTTCGGGCTGCGCAACGAGGCACTGCGAGCGAAGATCGGCCGGGCGATGCAGCGCAATGACCTGAGCGAAGTCGGTCCGTCGAGCATCTCGCTTCCCGCGCTGCACGAGGCCAGTCGGCTGGCCGCAAGCGTTGGCAAGGCGCTGTCGGCGCTCAAGAACGATTGCCTCCTGATCCATGCAATTGACGACGAGACTTCCAGTCCGCGCAATGCGCAATTTGTTGCGTCGAACATCGGCTCGACGGTTTTGCGCACCATCTATCTCGACGACTCGTACCACATGATCACCTCCGACAACGAGCGGGAGATCGTCGCGCGCGAGACGGCCGTATTTCTCAAGGAAAGCGAAGTTGCCAGCAGCGCCGAGGGCGGCGCGAAGCCGGTGGTATCGAAGGCGCTTGCCAGACGCCTCAGGCAGATGGCGTCCATCAGCAAGTAAAGCCTTCACGGCACGGCGACACGGCGCCCACCCGCGGTGCCGAAGCTTTCAAAACAATTTTTGGTAACTTAACGCTCCGCGCGCGGATAAGCGTCGCTTAAGCATGGCCCACGCACTCTAGGGCGAGCGTGGGCCTTTTCGTTTCCTTATCGGTCGAAATGGGTACAGCATCGAACGGACGCGGGGCTTCGTTCGAGATTGAAAGCGATTTCCGCTTGGCGCCAGCCCGAAGAGACGTTTATGCAACCCACTTTGTCTATCGCATTGCGCGCTCATGTCGTGCTGTTGTCGGCATCGGTGGCGGTGCTGACGGCGGCATGCCTTTGCATCGTCTTGTTGCTGCACGTGCCGCTGGGCAATTCGGGGACGTTCGAACTCAGGGCAGCCGTGTTCGGCATGGCGGTGCTCGGCATGCTTTACGTGCGCCGTAGGGCAAGCCATGCGTTCAAGGCAGCCTTGCAGGATCGCCAGGTCGGCTTAAGCGACGTCAATGCGAATGGCGTGTCTATTGCGGATGGATGCCCGCACGCCTGGCTGGTTCAGATGTATGCCGAGCTTTGTCCGGCGGCGGCGCGTCGGCAGATCACGTCCAGATAACACGCAATGCGACGGTCTGGCCCGCGCTCAAAGGTAGTGGCAGACGTAGTCGACCGTTTCAATCACTTCGATCTCAAAGCTGGCGTTGCCCGGCACGGTAATAGACTCGCCAGCAACGTACTCCCGCCACGCTTCTTCCCCCGGATTGCGCACGCGGCATCGTCCGGCGTTGATGTCGAGCTGTTCGGGCGCCTGCGTCGAGAACGTCAGCAAGGCAGGGAAAATCACACCTAGCGTCTTGCGCGTGCCATCGCCCAGCAAGATGGTATGCGAGACACATTTGCCATCGAAGTAAATGTTCGCGCGCTTGATGATAGAGACGTTGTCGAATTGTGCGGTCGTTGTCATGCGTGAGAGTTCCTGTAGTCCGGTGTGTTTGTCGATGGCGCGTGGCTCGTGCCTTCGGGAGGGTGATTTAAACAGAAATCCTGGAAACCTCAGATAGGAAAACTGGTCGTCGACAAAATTTCTTTCAGGACCATGAACGTCCTGACTTGCCGCACGCCCGGCAGGTAAAGCAACTGCTCGGCATGCAGGCGGTTAAAGCTCTCGCTATCCCGCGTGCGTACCAGCATGAAGCAGTCGAACTCACCCGTCACAATGTGGCACTCCATGCATCCCGAGACCTTTTGCGCGGCTTTTTCAAAGGCCGCGAAGGACTCGGGCGTCGAGCGGTCAAGCACGACACCGATAATCATCAGCATGCCCGCGTTGAGCTTCTTGGGCTCCAGCAACGCGACGATTCCCCGGATCAAACCCGCTTGCTTAAGCCGCTCGACGCGGCGCAAGCAGGCCGGCGCGCTAAGGCTCACCTTAGCCGCCAGCGCGACGTTGGAAATAGAGGCGTCGCGCTGAAGCAGCCTTAGGATCGCGCGGTCGACGCGGTCCAGTTCGGTGCCCGGTGCATCGTTCTCACGCGGATTAGCACGAACTTTTGTTGCGTTCATCAGCATTTCTCCACATGTTAATTACGTCGATCAAGCATTCATTCAGTGAGAATTAAATAAATGACAATTTATTCGCAACCCCGCTTCAGGCAAAGTTTTTTACCATACTTATCATCGACGCAAATTAATGCGACGACTTGGCTGTCTACCGGAGCGACACATGAACCTCAAGAAATTCCCCCGTCACACGCTCACGTTCGGGCCGACGCCGATCCAGCCGCTCGCACGGCTGTCCGATCATCTTGGCGGCAAGGTCCAGCTCTACGCCAAGCGTGAGGACTGCAACAGCGGCCTCGCATTCGGCGGCAACAAGACGCGCAAGCTCGAATACCTGATCCCCGAAGCAATCGCACAAGGCTGCGACACGCTGGTGTCCATCGGCGGGATCCAGTCGAACCAGACCCGTCAGGTTGCGGCCGTTGCAGCGCACCTCGGAATGAAATGCGTACTGGTGCAGGAAAACTGGGTCAACTATTCGGACGCGGTGTATGACCGTGTCGGCAACATCCAGATGTCGCGGATCATGGGCGCGGATGTGCGTCTGGTCGCAGACGGTTTCGACATCGGCTTTCGCAAGAGCTGGGAAGATGCGTTGGAAAGTGTCCGGCAGGCAGGTGGCAAGCCTTATGCAATTCCCGCCGGTTGTTCGGACCACCCTCTGGGCGGCTTGGGGTTCGTGGGTTTTGCCGAAGAAGTGCGTCAGCAGGAAGCTGAACTTGGTTTCAAGTTCGACTACATCGTGGTCTGCTCGGTGACGGGCAGCACCCAGGCCGGCATGGTCGTGGGCTTTGCGGCAGACGGGCGCGCGGATCGCGTGATTGGCATTGATGCATCGGCCAAGCCTGAAAAGACGCGTGACCAGATCTACCGGATCGCGCGGCAAACGGCTGAGCAAGTAGAACTCGGACGCGACATCACGTTGAACGACATCGTGCTCGATGAACGTTATGGCGGTCCCGAATACGGTTTGCCGAACGCAGGCACGCTCGATGCAATCCGCCTGTGCGCGAAGCTGGAAGGCGTGTTGACCGACCCCGTGTACGAAGGCAAGTCGATGCACGGAATGATCGATAAAGTTAAGCGCGGTGAGTTTCCGGAAGGCTCCAAGGTGCTGTATGCGCATCTCGGCGGCGTGCCGGCGTTGAACGCCTATAGCTTCCTGTTTCGCGAGGGTTGATCGGGTGATTGTTTGAGGCGAAGCGTTCTTGTGATGGGAGAGCGCTTCGTGTCGCGTGACGAACGGCTCGGCGGCCGTGCCCGACGTGCGTTCGAATCTCTTCTTCGTGGGCGCGTCGTACTTCGTGACGCCCGCATTCCTGGTGGACAATCATAAGGTCCAGCCGGTCGTCGCTGTTCCTGGCCCATTTCCTCTGCGGAATACGGGCACAGCCCTTGCGTGAGCCCTCCTTTGCGGCTAACCCCTGATGTCTCCACGGCCCTCAGCCCGCGCCGCAGATCGACGTCAAAACCTTTACTCCTTAGCGTTATCATCAGACACCCGATCGCCTTGTCCCCAAATTCAAGGTGAACCGCATGTGCCGCTTTACGCAGCGCATTGCCCTTAATTACAATTAAATTACTACACGTGGGACCAGGGACAATGAAAGCCGAAGACAGCGGAAGGTCTCGTAGACTGAGCGACGAGCAACGTTTCCAACTGCTCGTCACGGGCGTCATCGATTACGCAATCTACATGCTGAACCCTGAAGGGTTTATCAGCAGCTGGAACGCCGGCGCGGAAAGGTTCAAAGGGTATGGCGCCCAGGAAATCATCGGTCAGCATTTTTCCGTGTTTTATACGGAGGAGGACCGGCGCAACGGCCGGCCGGCCCGGGCGCTACAAACTGCGCGGGAACAAGGCAAGTTCGAAGATGAAGGCTGGCGGGTGCGAAAAGACGGCACGCGATTCTGGGCGAGTGTCGTGGTCGATCCGATCCGGGATCATTCAGGCGAGCTGATCGGCTTCGCCAAGATCACTCGCGACATCACCGAGCGTAAAGCGGCTCAGGAGGCGTTGCGCGAGAGCGAGGAACGCTTCCGCCTGCTCGTCCAGGGCGTGACCGACTACGCGATCTACATGATCTCCCCGACCGGCGAGATCACGAACTGGAACGCCGGCGCCGAACGCATCAAAGGGTACAAGCGCGAGGAAATCGTAGGCTTGAATTTCGCGGTCTTTTACACCGAAGAAGACCGCGCGAAAGGCATGCCTGCCCGAACGCTGAAAACTGCGACAGAGGAAGGCCGCTTCGAACAGGAAAGCTGGCGCGTGCGCAAAGATGGAACGCGGTTCTGGGCACATGTTGTTGTAGACGCGATTCGCGACGACGAAGGAAAACTGCTGGGTTTCGCCAAGGTCACACGGGATATTTCAGAGCGCAAGCAGGCAGCGGAAGCCCTGGAGCGTGCCAATGCGGCGCTTTTCCAGTCGCAGAAGATGGAAGCGATCGGCCAGCTCACCGGGGGTATTGCCCACGACTTCAATAACCTGTTGGCAGTCGTGTCGAGCAGCGTGGATGTGCTTGCCACGCGTGCGCAGAACTATGCAGACATCAAAGTGCTGGACGCCATGCGGCGCGCCGTGGAGCGCGGTGCGCTCCTGACCCAGCAACTGCTTTCGTTCGCGCGCCAGCAACCGCTCATGGTCGAAAAATACGACCTGAACAGGGTGATCGGCGATTTCGAACCCGTGCTGCGCCGCGCGGGTAATTCGGCCATCGAGATGGACATACGTCCAGTCCATGACACCAGGACCGTGTTGCTCGATGCTGCCCGGTTCGAGGCGGCGCTGCTGAACCTGGTCGTCAATGCGCGCGACGCCATGCCCGACGGCGGAAAACTGGTGGTCTCCGTCGAGAACGTCGAGCTCGGCGCAGGCAAGATCGGGAATCTGGCCCCGGGCGGCTACGTCCGGGTATCCGTGGCCGATACAGGCTCCGGCATGCCGCCGGCGGTCGCAGCACGCGCGTTCGAGCCGTTCTTTACGACCAAGGAGGTTGGCAAGGGCACGGGGCTGGGCTTGAGCCAGGTCTATGGGTTCATCGCGCAGTCGGGAGGCGACGTGGTGATTGACAGCGAAGAAGGCAAAGGCACGACCATCAGCATGTATCTGCCCGTGATTGAAGGGGCGCCGGACGATGCGATTACCTCGGCCGAAGCGCGCGTGGATACGGTGCTCATCGTGGAAGACGAGCCGGACGTGCTGGACGCGGCGGGGCAGCTTTTTCGCAGCATAGGTTATGAGGTTGTGACAGCAACCAATGGCGTCGACGCGATGGCCACTCTTGCGCGCCGGACCGACATCGACATTCTATTTACCGACGTAGTCATGCCGAAGGGCATGAACGGTATTCAACTGGCGCGCTCGGCGCGTGAGCTTCGTGCCGATCTCAAGGTGATTCTGGCGTCGGGGTATCCGCTTCCGGCTTTGCGCGACCAGTACGGTCGTATCGACGATTTCTCCTTCGTCACCAAGCCGTATCGCCTGGCTGAACTCGCCAAGGTGCTCAGGGCGGCGGGCTAAGAATCGCCGCGGGCGATGGAATAGACGCCGAACGTGAGGTGTTGTGAAAGTACAGCCAGGACAAACCGGCGCACCGGTGATGGCTGCAACCATTCCACACCTACGGGGTTCACCATGCTCAACTCGCTCATTTCCCGTCGTCGCCTGATTGCGACCGGATCGCTGGCGTCGGCTAGTGTCGCGTTTTCGAGGTTCGCGCTCGGCGCCAGTTTGCAAGACTCATCGGCCGCATCGCCAGCCGATTCGAAACCCATGCTCAGCGTCGTTCCCGCTTTCCTGGGTTCATCGCCGCAAACGCTCCCGCCCTTGCCTTACGCTGACAACGCGCTCGAACCAGTGATCTCGGCGCGCACGATCGGGTTCCATTACGACAAGCACCATCGGGCGTATTTCGACAATTTGCACAAGCTGCTGGCCGGCACGCCGCTGGCGCAGGCGTCGCTTGAACAAGTGATCATGCAATCCCACGATCAACCCGCTCTCGCCGATGTTTTCAACAACGCCGCGCAAGCCTGGAATCACAACTTCTACTGGAACTCGCTGAGCCCGGTCGCAACCCAGCCGAGTGAAAAACTCCAGGCGGCAATCATGCGCAAGTTCGGTTCAACCGAGGCGTTGACGAAGGCATTGGTCAAGACGTCGGCGTCGCAGTTCGGCAGTGGCTGGGGCTGGCTGGTGGTCGACCAGGGCGAGCTTGCCGTCGTCAAGACGAGCAACGCGGAAACGCCGTTCACGCGCGGCCTCGCGCCGTTGTTGACGGTGGATGTGTGGGAGCACGCGTATTACCTGGACTATCAGAATCGTCGTCCCGACTATCTGTTCGCGACAGTGTCGCGTCATCTGAACTGGGCGTTTGCGTCGGCTAATCTGGATCGGGTTTGAGCCGGCTGCCAGCGCTGCGTAAGCAACGTTTCTGCGCGTAGCATCGCCGCGCGCGTACTATCGATCGTTATCCATTCGAGTAGGGATTTCATGTTCACTAATTTCAACCGTACGAAGCGGGTGACCGCTGTGATCGTCGCCTGTGTTGCGAGTGTTGCAAGCGCCGCGGCGTTCGCTGCGTCTTCTATCGACCCGCCTCAGGGGGAACGGGTCGTGACGACGACCGCTTCCGGCATACAGGTGTATTCATGCGAGTACGATGCGCAGCACCATCTCGCCTGGGTGTTCAAGAGCCCGCAGGCAACGCTCTACGACACCAGCGGCCATGCGTTGATCATGCACTCGGCGGGGCCGTCGTGGGAGGCGGAGGACGGCAGCCGGATCGTGGGTCACGTGATCGCGCAAACGCCGAGCGATACCGCAGCCAGCGTGCCGCAGTTATTGCTTGAAACCCGCAGCACCGCGGCGAGCGGCATGCTGTCGGTTATTCGCTACGTGCAGCGTGTGAACACCGTGGGCGGCATGATGCCAGCCGCAGCCTGTTCGACCGAGCACCAGGTTGGCGGCTCGCCGTATCTCGCAAACTACATTTTCTACAAGTAGCATAGGCGCTCATGATGGCGTGCACCTCGGGCGCCGGCCTGTTGAAAGGATAACCATGCATGACTCCAGATTCCTGTCGGGCATTCGCAAGCTTCGCGCGGGTTTGCTGATTGCGGTAGCCGTGTCGATGTCGGCCTGCACGGCCTTGAGCGTGGTGACACATTCGGTGTCGCCTGATGAAGCGAGCGTTCCGGCCGGTCGTTATCAACTTGACCCGCATCACTGGAGTGTCAGTTTCGATGTCGCTCACCTGAAGTATTCGCGCTTCGTCATGCGCTTCGACAAGACGACGGCTCAACTGAACTGGGACGCGGCGGGCATGGATCACAGCATAGCGACGGTGGATATCGATGCGACCAGTCTCGATACCAACGTCCCGCTCCTCGACAAGATGGTCAAGGGCACGGATGTACTGGACGTCGAACGTTTTCCGACTATTCACTTCGTGAGCACGGCATTCAAACGCACCGCCGACAACAAAGGCGAGCTGACCGGCGACCTGACCATTCATGGCACGACGCGCCCCGTCACGCTCGCGGTCACGTTCAACGGGCACGCGCCGAATCCGCTCACCAAACAGCAGACACTTGGCTTCGCCGCCGACGGTCATTTCAGCCGGGCGCAGTTCGGTTTATCGACGTGGTATCCGGCTGTGGGTGACGATGTACATGTGGCTATTCAGGCGGAGTTTGTTGCGAACGCTCCGGAAGCAGGATCATCCTGAGCGAAGGTTTCGCCGCTCTACCAACCGTAAAAGCGGTCCCACACGGCGACCTCTCCCTCATCCGATAGCGCGTGATAAGCGGGGAATTGCGCGCCTGTTGCGCATGCGTGATTCGGCAGGATCAAGAGGCGCGTACCCACCGGCAGATGAATGGAGATGTCCCTGTCGGGATGATCGACGCTCGCGAGAATCCCATGCTCCTGATTCGCGCCCGTGAGCACATAGCCATCAAGCGGGGCACCATCGAGCGTGCAGGGCTGTCCGTAACCGTAGTCGTGCGTTTGCTTCGCGGTGCCGCGATCGCGGCTCATCGCCATCCACCCTGCATCGAGGATGGCCCAGCCCTTGTCCACCTGATGACCGATGACCGTCGTCAACACACTTAACGCAAGATCGCCGGTTGTGCAGACGCCCACGTTGCACATGACGAGATCGAAGAAAACGTACACGCCGGCGCGCACTTCCGTGACGCCTTCGAGATGTTGCGCGGCTAGCGTCGTGGGCGTGGAACCGACGCTCACGACGTCGCACGGCAAACCTTCATTGCGCAAGCGCCCGGCGGCACGCACGCAACCCGCGCGTTCCTGTTCCGCCAGCGCGGCGAGTGCGTCGGGCGTGTTGAGGTCGTAGCTGGAACCGGCATGAGTCATCACGCCACCGAGACGTGCACCGTGGTGACTGCCATTGCCACCGTCGCCATCGCCATGCAGCATCCGGCCGATATCGAGCAAGCGGGGTTCATCGGGCTGGACGCCGGAGCGATGACCGTCGGTATCTATTTCGATCCACACCTCGAAGGTCTCGCCATGAGCGCGGCCGAACTCCGCGACGGCTTGCGCGGACTCGAGGTTATCGACGATCAGTTTGAGATCGCAACCCGCGCGCCGCAACGCCAGCGCTCTGGGCAATTTCGACGCAACGATACCGACGGCGTACAGGATGTCGCTGAAGCCTGCCGCGAAAAACTGCTCGGCTTCCTTGAGCGTGGACACCGTGATGCCGCGAGCGCCCGCATCGCGCTGCGCTTGCGCGACCTCGACGCACTTCGCCGTCTTCACATGCGGCCGGAACGCAACGCCGAGCGTGTCCATCCGGCTCTGCATGCGTGCGATGTTTCGTTTCATGCGCACCCGGTCGATCAATGCGGCGGGGGTCTCGATCTGATCAAGAGTCATGACGTGGATGTTCCCTTCAATCTCTTCGGGTCGGATTCCCCGCCGTTTGCGGCGTAGGCCGGTTGAAAACCGGCTGCTTGAGAAAGCGCAGTTCATACCCCGCAGCTTGCTGCGGGGAGCTTGATTGAATTCAAACCGCGCAGCCACGGCAGCAGCGCATCGAGCGTGGGCGCTTCGAGCTCGGGCGCCTGTGCGCCTTGCACGAGTTCGAGCCCCACGCGGTTATGCCAGTACGTGCGCAAGCCGGTAACGGCCGTGCCAAACATGTCGTAGCTAGACCCGGCGACGAACGCCGCGTCTTCTGCGCGGACCTTCAGACGGTCTAGCGCCAGCTGATACGGCCGCGGGTCGGGCTTGTAGAAGCCCGCGCTTTCAGCGGTCACGATCACGTCCCAGTCGACATCGAACAAACCAGCGGCCTGTTCGCCAAGACGCGCGGAGCAGTTGGTCACGATCGCCAGCCGGCAGTGCGGCGCCAGTTTTCGCAACGCTTCTTGCGCGCCGCTCCAGGGAGTGAGTTGCAACCATTGCGCTTCCAGCACGCGTGCGGCCGATTCACGCAAGCCGACTTGCAACGCGGCCTGCCGCACGAGTTCTTCGTAGGGAACGTACGCGCCGCAGCCGTAGGTCAGGCGCAAGTATTCCGCGCGCCAGGCGCGGCCGGTGGCTTCGCTGCCGGCCGCGCGATTCCACAGGCTCCATGAATCGAGCAGCGCGGTAAGCAGGTCGAACAGCACCGCTTTCGGATAAGTCAGGGTAGATTGATTGGGCATGATGGAAGCGACTTTACTGATGAAAGCCTAAGCTGTGTTTAAATCCAGCCACATCAATCCTTAAGCAAAATTGAACGATGGAACTCGCTGATCTCAGGCTTGTAACCATGCTGGCGCGCTCGGAATCATTGAGCGCGGCGGCGCGGGTTCTCAACGTGACGCCGTCGGCACTTTCCATGCGGCTCAAGAAACTGGAGAAGACGCTGGGCGTGACGCTCGCCACGCGCGATGCCCGGCATATGTCGCTGACCGCGGACGGCGCGAGGCTGGCGCGCGAAGCGCAAGGGCTCTTGAGCGCTATCGAGGCACTCCCCGACACCTTCCGTGAACAGACCGCCCAACTCGCCGGACACATTCGTATTGCGGCGCCGTTCGGTTTCGGACGCGTGCATATTGCACCGTTGCTCGCCCGCTTCGCGCGGGAGAATCCGGGGATTCGCCTGCAACTCGATCTACTCGAAACGCCTTGGCCGCACAGCCATGCCGCCGATGTCGTAATCCAGATCGGCACGGTACGCGACTCGTCGTGGAGCGCGCGGCCCTTGCTCGCGAACGAGCGATGGTTGTGCGCGAGTCCGGGGTATATCGCGGCCCGCGGTTATCCGCGCGAACCGCGCGAGATACTGGAACACGACTGCATTTGCATCCGCGAAAACGATGAAGACGTGACGCTCTGGCGGGTGCGTCGGCGGCGCTCGGACGCGGGCAGAGAAGCGGGCAGGAAGCCGTCGGTGCCGACTACGCTGCGCGTCACGCCGGCCTTCACCACGAACGATGGCAGCGTCGCGCGCCGTTGGGCAGAGGAAGGTCTGGGGCTCGTCCTGCGCTCGCAATGGGACGTGGCGGATGCGGTCGCGGCGGGTAAGCTGGTGAGGCTTCTGAGCGATTGGGATTTCGGCAGCGCACCGGTGATCGCGCTGGTGCCTACGCGCAAGGGGCGTTCGCTGCGCATCCAGGCGTTGTTGAGTTACCTCGTGGCGAATCTTGGCGCGGAGGTTAGCGGCGAGATGCCGAAGGGCCGCTGATTTGGCGGCTTGACGCCTTCGTTCCGGCGGCATTTATAATCGAAGGGATCGAGTTCAATCATCGCGTGTCGGGTCGTTCGTCACGCTTCAGGGAGTGGCCGCATGAAGTATTCGAACCTCGTCGAGCGCCTGCAAGGCAAGCGCACCGCTGCATGGGAAATTCATCACGCCGCGCAGCAGGCTCTCCATAACGGCGAGGACGTCATCGTCCTGAGCGTCGGCGATCCGGACTTCGCTACACCCGAAGTGATCGTCGACCGCGCGGTGGCAGCGCTCCGGGACGGCGACACTCATTACGCGGAAGTGATAGGGCGCGCGCCGTTGCGTGCGGCCATTGCGCAGGATCATTCGCGACAGACCGGCACTAGCGTTGACGCGAGCAATGTCATCGTAGTCGCGGGCGCGCAGAACGGACTCTTCGCAACGTCCTTGTGCCTGTGTGAAGCAGGCGATGAGATCATCGTGCCCGAGCCGATGTACCTGACCTACGAGGCCAGCGTGCGCGCATCCGGCGCAACGCTGGTACCTGTGGCCGTGGATCCGGCGCGAGCATTTCATCTCGACTGCGCGGCGCTCGAAGCGGCTATCACGCCGCGTACCAAGGCAATTTTCTTCGCCACGCCCTGCAATCCGACTGGCGTGGTGATGCCGCGCGAAGATCTCGAACGCATCGCGGAATTGGCCCGAAAGCACGACCTCTGGATTGTCTCCGACGAGGTCTATGCGGACCTGACCTTTGACCGGGAGCATGTGAGTATCGCTGCGCTGGAGGGCATGGCGGAGCGCACCGTGACGCTCGGCAGCTTGTCGAAGTCGCATGCAATGCCCGGTTGGCGCGTGGGCTGGGTGATCGGGCCGAAGACTCTTGTCGAACATCTTGGACGGCTCGCGCTCTGCATGCTTTACGGCTTGCCGGGCTTCATCCAGCAAGCCGCGTTGACGGCGCTGGAGAACCGGGCGCAGATCGTGGCGGACATGCGCGAGATTTACCGGCGTCGACGCGACATCGTGTTCAATCGTCTGCGCGATGTTCCCGGTTTGCATTGTTTGTTGCCCGAGGCGGGCATGTTCATGATGGTCGATGTGACGGGCACGGGCCTGGACGCTTACGAATTCAGCTGGCAGCTATTTCGCGCGCAAGGCGTCTCGGTACTCGATGCAAGCGCATTCGGCGAGACGGCGAACGGGTACGTGCGGCTGGGTTTTGTCGTCGATGAAGCGCGGCTCGCGCAGGCTTGCGATCGTATTGCCGCGTTCGTGGCGGGTTTGCAGGCGAAGGGTTGAACAGATGAACGCGCGGCGTTGGTGAAGTGCGCTAAGCCAACCCGCCGCCCGATTCCTCCGGGTCGTCGATCGAAATCTTCGTCTCGAACTTCGAGCAGTTCATCGCGAAGTTGCTTTTGAAGTTGCGCACATTGTTGTTCGACGAAAACAACCGGCGAGTGAACGCGTGATAACGCTCCATGGACGCCGAATTCACGATCAGCAGAAAGTCGAATTCCCCCGACACTTCGTAGCAGGCCATCACATCGCCTTCGGCCATCATGCGCCGCTCGAACGCGCGCAATAGCGCGTCGTTCTGCTTGTCCAGCTCCACCGATACAAAAACGGTCAGCGGTCGTCCGACCCGCATGCGATCGACAATCGCGACCTCCTTCAGTAATACACCGTCCGCCCGCAACTGCGCGATCCGGCGCTGACAGGTCGCGACCGATGCATTGGCCTCGGTGGCGATAACGCGTAGCGGCGTAGCCGCGTTGTCCTGCAGCAGGTTGAGAATTCGAACGTCCAGCCGGTCGAGTGCCATAGGGTGTCCTGGGGTGAAATGCAGCGTTCGTTGAGTCTTGGGCCGGAAATAGAATGGAATTATCGACGATTGGCATTTTAGTGAGATTTTTTCTCAGCCGATGGTTCCTATACTGGAGCGCAGCAGGCATACAGGGAGAAACACGATGGACACGACCAACGCGGCGTTGGACTTCGATCGGCAATTGACGCAGTGGCGGCACCGGTTTCATCGCGTGCCCGAGACGGGTTTCGAGGAACATGAAACGAGCGCGTTTGCCGCGGAGGTGCTTGAAGGATTCGGACTTGAGGTGACGCGGGGAATTGGCGGGACGGGTTTCGTCGCGAGTCTGTCCTGTGGCGACGGTCGCGGTGTGATCGGCCTGCGTGCGGAGATGGACGCGCTCAACATCCACGAGCAAGCGCCCGAACGCAGCCACGCGTCCGTTCGTGCGGGCAAGTCCCACGCTTGCGGCCACGACGGTCACATGAGCATGGTGCTCGGCGCGGCGAAGCTTTTGTGCGAGCGGCGCGATTTCAACGGCACCGTGTGTTTCATCTTCCAGCCGGCCGAGGAACACGGCAAAGGCGCGAAGGCGATGATCGCCGACAAGCTGTTCGAACGTTTCCCCGTTGATGAAATCTACGGCGTTCATAACATTCCAGGTCTGCGTGCAGGACACATGGCAACGCGGGCTGGCGGAATCATGGCGAGCGAGGATAACTTCGTTATCCGTATCAATGGACGTGGTGGTCACGCGGCGCGGCCGCATATGACCATCGATCCGATTGTGATTGCGGCAGAGGTTGTGCTGGCTTTGCAGACGGTGGTATCGAGGAGTGTGGATCCGGGTGTGCCCGCGGTGATCTCCTGCACGGAGTTGTTCACCGACGGCATCCGCAACGCGATTCCCGGACAGGTCGTGATCAAGGGCGACACACGCAGCTATACGCCTGCTGTGCAGCAGTTGCTCGAGACCCGGATGCGCAGCATTAGCGAAGGCATTTGCGCGGCTCACGGCGCCGAATGCACGTTCGAATACACGCATGAGTTCGTTCCCACGGTGAATACGCCGGAATGCGTTCCGACGGCGATCGCGGCAGCGACGGCAGTCGTGGGCGCAGCGAACGTGGACGGCAACGTGGCGCCCATGATGATCTCGGAAGACTTCGGCGCATTCCTTCAGGTCGTACCCGGCAACTTTGCGTTCATCGGCAACGGTGCTGAAGGCGAACCGGGTGCAACGCCCCTCCACAACGCCCGATACGATTTCAACGATGCGGTCTTGCCCATCGGAGCGCGTTATCTAGCGGAGATCGTGCGCACGAAACTGCCGGTCGTCCATAGCCATAACCAGAACCAGAACCAGAGGAAAGTTTGATGCTGCAACATAACACCAGCGCGCGCCGGGAGCGTTACGATGAATCGCTTCGCGACATCCTGAACATTCAAGCCGCCGATGAAAGCCGCGCGTGGTTATCGACGTGGGATGGATTGAACGCCGGTTCGACACCGTTATGGGATCTGCCGGATCTTGCTGCCCGGCTGGGCGTTGGATCGATCAGCGTGAAGGACGAAGGCCATCGTTCCCCGCTTGGCAGCTTCAAGGCGCTGGGGGCACCGATTGCGCTGATCCGTTTGATTCAACGTCTTTGGCCTGAGCATGACTTCGTTCCGGCGAAGTTAACCGCCGGGCATTACAAGGCGCTGCTGCAGGATTTCACGGTCATCAGCGCGACCGATGGCAACCACGGCCGGGCATTGGCTGCAGCCGCGCGCAGTATTGGTTGCCGGTGCGTGATCGTGCTGCATCGCCACGTGAACGATGAACGGCGTATCGCCATAGAACAGTTGGGCGCGCAGATCGTGCAGATCGACGGCAACTATGACGAGTCGGTGAAGGAGGCCGCGCGCCTGGCAGAAGAGCATGGCTGGCACGTCGTCTCCGATACCTCATACGACGGCTACGAAGCCATCCCGCGCGATGTGATGCAGGGATACGGGACCATCGCAGCGGAAGCAATCGAGCAACGCAATGGCGATCCTTATACGCACGTGTTCATTCAGGGCGGTGTGGGCGGACTGGCCGCCGGTGTCGTCAGTTATTTCGCCGAACGCTTTGGCGAGCGGCGGCCGTTCTGCGTGATTGTCGAACCGGGCCAGGCGGACTGCCTGTTTCAAAGCGCGGTTAGAGGACGGGCGGCGCTTGCTACCGGCTCTGTCGACTCGATCATGGCGGGGCTTGCTTGCGGAGAGGCGTCGCCGCTGGCGTGGCGTTTCCTGGCCGTTCTCGCCGATGTCTTCATGACCATTCCCGACGATGCCGCCGTCGATGCCATGCGGATTTTCGCCGAAGGCGCAGAGCGTGATGTTCCGGTTGTGGCGGGGGAGTCGGGCGCGGCGGGTCTTGCGGGGCTTATCCAGGCGAGCAGCAGCGCGGAAGATCGCGCTGCGCTCGGGCTCGATGAACGGTCGAACGTGCTGCTGCTGAACACAGAGGGCGCTACTGCGCCGGCGTTGTATCGGCAACTGACCGGACTGCGTGCCGATGACGTGCCGGAGGCGCAGCGGCGCTGGCTGCCGGTCTAGGCGACTACCGTGACCGCGGGATCGGCTGCGGCGAATGCCGCTTCGCGATCGGCAGCAGGCGGATAGATCCACTCGGTGCAAATCTGCCGCTTGAGCGCTTTCGCCTCCGTGCCGACGAGCTTGATCTGACGATCCCAGCCTTCGGTATAAACCGCACCCCACGATCCGAGATCGAGACACGTCACATAAAAAGGCTGCCGATAAGGCAAAAGCTCTGCGCCGATCAGATCCGCCGCCACGTTGTGGCCCGCGAACCGACCCATGTTCATCGCGTGCTGGCATGACATGAGCGGGTGATTTCCCGCATCGTCGGTAGCGGCGAAGGCGACATCGCCGGCGGCGAAGATGTCTTCCGTTCCCAATACACGCAGCTCCGCATCCACGTGCAAGCGCCCGAGCCGGTCGCGCTCGGCGTTAAGCTTTTTCGTGAGCGCGTTGGCGCGCATGCCCGCTGTCCAGATCACCGTCTTTGCATCGATGCGTTCACCGGCCGATGTAACGATCCCATCGGTGTCGATGGCGTTCACCGCGGCGCCCAGACGCAGCGTTATGCCGAGTCCGGTCATTGCCTGCTCAATCACAGGCCGGGGACCGAGGCCCAGATCCGGGCCTACCGCCTCGGCTTGTTCTATAACGATGACGTTGATGGGCACGGTGTTCCCCAACACGGACCGCAAGCGCGCCGGAAGCTCAGTCGCTATTTCGATGCCCGTAAATCCGCCGCCCACCACAACCACCGTGTTGCGCGCCGGCGTATCAGGTTGATCGGCGAGCTTGCCGAGATGCGCTTCGAGAAGCGCGGCGTCCTCGATCTGGTCGATGCTGAACGCGGCTGTGGCCAGGCCGGGAACGGGAGGACGAAAGAGCGAACTTCCGCTAGCCAGCACAAGCTTGTCATACCGTACCGTGAATCTGTTCCCGTCCGCCGCGACGGCCTCGACTACGCGGTCTGCCGCGCGAATATCGCTCACGCTGCCCTGGATAAAGCGAACCCCGGTTGCCTCGAAGAGCGGCAACAACGGTGCTTTCATGCCAAGCGGATTGGACTCGTGAAGACGCGGCCGGACATGCAGCATTGGCTCGGGTCCAATCAAGGCGACTTCGATAAGCTCTCCCGATTTATTCGCGATGTCTAGCAGACGAGCCGCGCCAAGCGCGCTCCACATACCGGCGAAGCCGGCGCCGACTACCAATATTCTCTTGCAGCTATCAGTCATTTTTCAATTCCATTCATTGATCAGGTCGTTTCACTTCGACGCCATGCGTTGAGATTGCATGACTTAAGGCGACTGGGCGGAGGACCGCCACTGGTTGGGAACACGCTCACAATCGACAAGTTCTGTTGTTCGCAGAACTACGACTATAGTTGTCGTAGTTATATTTAGCAAGTGTGTATTTCGTCGACCTGTTTTTCAGATACCCGTGGCAGGTCGAGTTGGATATGCAGAAAATTGTTCTTCGTAGAGTAGGAAAAAGATAAATCGGACGAGGCGTGCCGATAGCCGTTGCTCGTCATCGGCCGATTGCTTAGAATGTGGAAACTAGGATTTATCGAGTCGGAGATAAGATGAGCCACATCAGTTCGGGCGTCGAATATGCGCTGCATTGCCTTTTGTATTTGACCGACGCACCCGCTGGCGTGAACGAGGCGAGCGTGCGTGACTTAGCCGAGCTGCAAGGGTTATCGGTTGATTACGTCGCCAAGCTTTTCACCAAGCTTCATAAGGCGGGGTTGACGGTTGCCACGGAGGGAGCGCGTGGGGGATTCACGCTCGCGCGACCGGCTGAACGGATCACCGTGCTTGATGTTATGCAGGCTGTCGACGGTCCGAAGCCGCTTTTCGATTGCCGCGAAATCCGCGCACGCTGCGCGATCTTCGGCGATATCGCGCCCAAATGGGCGACAAGCGGCACGTGCTCCATTCACGCTGTGATGCTGGACGCCGAGAAGCGCATGAACGAGGTGCTCGAAGCACAGACGCTGGCGAGTCTGGCGGCGCAAACGGTTGCAAAAGCGCCGCGCACTTACCACACCGAGATAGTCAACTGGATCGACAATCGGGCGAGCAGCCGTTAACTCGGTGCAGCTTGAGCGAGCGCGACGGCTTGTCGGGCTCGGAAGCTAATCCGAGAAACCGTTCTCGAAGGTCTTGCGCAGATAGGACACAAACGCCGTCACCGCACGTGGTACATGCGACGCGTAAGGCCGGACGATGTAAAGCTGCTCGGCGAACACGCCTCTCGGCTGCCACTCCGGCAGCAGCCGGATCAACTGCCCGGCGCGCAGCGCGGTCTGCGCGCTGAAATCGGGCACAAGTGCGATGCCGAGATCATCGAGTGCAGCGTCGCGTAAGGTTTCGCTATTGTTCGCCGAAAACGGGCCGGTGATCGGCACGGTTACGCGGCTGGCCGCTGTCTTGCGTCCCGTCGTGCGCTCGAACGTCCAGGCGGGAGCCTCTTGCGCACGCGGATAGAACAGGCAGTCATGCGCGGCTAGTTCTTGTGGGGCGGCGGGCGTGCCGCGCCGCCGCAAATAAGCTCGCGTCGCCACGATCACCGAGCGTGTCGCGCACAGGGTCCAGGCCACGTGCGTCTCAGGCGCGGCCGCGCTATGGCGGATTGCGAGATCGAAACCCTCGCTTGCGAGCGAACTGATCCGGTCCGACACCTCGAGCTGCACGCGCACTTCCGGATTTGCCCGAAGAAAGGCCGACAGATGCGGCACGAGCTGCTGCCGCGCGAACGCCACCGGGGCGGTGACGCGCAACACGCCGCGCGCGATACCCGCCGAATCGCGCACGCCCGCGAAACTTTGCGCAATATCCGCATACTGACCGCGGGTTTGTTCGACCAGACGTTGTCCCGCCTCGGTCAGCCGCACGCTGCGCGTTGTGCGCTGCACCAGCGACACCCCTGCCGCGCGTTCCAGTTCGGCGATCCGCTGGCTCATGGCGGCCTTGCTCACGCCCAGCCGCGTGGCGGCGCGGGTATAACTGCCTTGCTGCGCGAGAATGGTCAGCCAGTAGAG
>Ga0185299_10002976_pt1 | contig 24008 bp, 11 predicted proteins | sample PaiPotPPA55metaG_FD_128002 | JGI IMG/M metagenome (GOLD analysis project Ga0185299, IMG submission 128002) | Iron sulfur acid spring bacterial and archeal communities from Banff, Canada, to study Microbial Dark Matter (Phase II) - Paint Pots PPA... ... | reverse complement strand
CCGTTGACGGTGAACGGGAAGGTGGATCGGGCGGCGTTGCCGGTTCCGGAGGTCTCAGGGTCCGCTGTTTCGCGGGGTCCGCGGTCGGCGCGGGAGGAGATCTTGTGTGGGCTGTTTGCTGAGGTGCTGGGGGTGGAGCGGGTCGGGGTCGATGACAGGTTCTTCGACTTGGGTGGGCATTCGTTGTTGGCGACGCGGTTGATTGCCAGGGTGCGTTCGGTGTTGGGGGTGGAGTTGTCGATTCGGGCGCTGTTTCAGGCGCCGACGGTGGCGGGTTTGCTGGGGTTGTTGAGCGGCGTTGATTCGGCGCGGGTGGCGTTGCGTGTGCGAGAGCGTTCTGGGCGGGTTGCTTTGTCGTTTGCGCAGCGGCGGTTGTGGTTTTTGGATCAGCTGGAGGGCGCGGGGTCGGTATACAACATTCCGTTCGCGGTGCGGGTGCGCGGCGGGTTGGATGCGGAGGCATTGCGGGGAGCGTTGGCGGACGTGGTTGCTCGTCACGAGGCGTTGCGCACGGTGTTCCTGACAGTGGACGGTGAGCCGTGGCAGCAGCTGGTGGATGACGCGGTGCCGGTTCTGGAGGCGAGAGACATCCGTCCCGAGAACCTGGCCGAGGAGCTGGGCAGGGCTTCGCGGTGGGTATTCGATCTCGGCTCTGAACTGCCGATTCGCGGCTGGCTCTTCCACCTCGGTGAGGACGAGTTCGTCTTTCTGATGGTGGTTCACCATATTGCGTGTGACGGCTGGTCGATGGGGCCGTTGTGTCGGGACCTGTCGGCGGCGTACGCGGCGCGGGTCGCTGGTACGGCTCCCAACTGGACTGCTTTGGGTGTGCAGTACGCGGATTATGCGCTCTGGCAGCGTGAACTGCTGGGTAGCGAGCGTGACGCGGATAGCGTGCTGTCTGGGCAGGTGCGGTACTGGCGTGAGGCGCTCGCCGACCTGCCCGCCCAACTCGACCTCCCCACCGACCACACACGACCAGGTGCACGGACCGCCGAAGGCGGGTGGGTGGAATTCGCGATTCCGGCGGAATTGCTTACCCGATTGGCCGAATTGGCGAGGGCCGGTCGGGTGACACTGTTCATGGTGTTGCAGGCAGCTGTGGCGGTGTTGTTGACCCGACTCGGTGCCGGTGAGGATATTCCGCTGGGCTCCCCGATCGCGGGCCGGACCGATGATGCGTTGGACGACCTGGTCGGCTTCTTCGTCAACACGCTGGTGCTACGTACCGATACGTCAGGCGATCCGTCCTTCCGCGAGCTGCTGACACGGGTCCGCGAGACAGACCTATCGGCCTACGCCCACCAGGACGTCCCCTTCGAACACCTCGTCGAAGCGCTCAGCCCGGAGCGTGTGCTGGGTAGGAACCCGCTGTTCCAGGTCAGCGTGGTGTTGCAGAACATGGCCGACCCGGAGCTCACATTGCCGGGGGCGTCCGTGGAGCCGTTCGAGGCGGGTGAGGCCGAGTCGAAATTCGATCTCGAGTTCGTCGTCTGGACCGAACAGCGGGAGCCCGACGGTTCGCCCGCGGGTCTGGCCGGGATGCTCGGGTACGCGGCGGATCTGTTCGAGCGCGCGACGGCCGAGAGTCTGACGCATCGTCTGTTACGGGTGCTCGAAGCCGCGGTGGCGGATCCCGACGCGCCGATCGGAAGCATGGAAATCCTCTCATCCGACGAACGCCGCCAACTGTTGGAGGAATGGAACGACACTGCCGCGCCGATGCCGACCGGCAGCATCCCCGAAGTGTTCGAGGCTCAGGTGCTGCTCACGCCGGATGCGGTGGCGGTGGTATCCGGTGACGTCGAGCTGACGTATCGGGAACTGAACGACCGGGCCGATCGGTTGGCGCGTCGCCTGGCCGGAATGGGAGTGGCCGCGGAGGTCCCCGTCGCGGTGCTGATGGAGCGGTCCGAGCACCTGCTAGTCGCGTTCCTCGCCGTACTCAAAGCCGGTGGCTGCTACGCCCCGGTGGACAGTTCGTGGCCCGCTGCCAGGATCCAGGCGATGCTGGCGGACACCGCGGCGCCGATCCTCCTGGTCGACGAGGCGACGCGTGACCACGACGCGGTCCGCTCGGCGGATCAGGTCCTTTCGGTGGACGCGATCGACACCCCGTCGGACGCGGAAAGCAACGGTCCCGGCGTCGTGCGGTATCCGCGTCAGCTCTGCTACGTCATGTACACGTCGGGGTCCACGGGCGTCCCGAAGGGTGTCGCCGTCACCGACCAGGACGTGATCAACCTGATCTTCGACCGCGGTTGGCGCGCCGACGGTGACGAACGGGTGCTCTTCCACGCCCCGCACGCCTTCGACGCGTCGACCTACGAGATCTGGGGCCCGCTGCTGCGCGGCGGCTGCGTGATCGTCGCGCCCGTCATGGAGATCGAGGCGCAGTTCCTCAGGGCACTGATCTCGGAGACGCGGCCGACGATCGTGCACCTGACGGCGGGCCTGTTCCGCGTGATCGCCGAGGAAGCCCCTGAATGCCTCACCGGACTCCGCGAGGTGATCACCGGAGGCGACGTCGTGTCCCCGAGCGGCGTCAAGCGCGTGATGAACACCCATCCTGACCTGATGACCGTCAGGGTCCTCTACGGGCCGACGGAGGTGACTCTCTGCGCCACGCAACAGGTACTTGATCCCGCGGACGTGGAGCAGGGCACGGTGCCCATCGGCCGTCCGATGAACAACATGTCGGTCTACGTACTGGATGACAAACTGCGTCCAGTGCCTGTTGGTGTGGCGGGTGAGTTGTACGTATCGGGTGTTGGTGTGGGTCGGGGGTATTTGGGTCGGGGTGGCTTGACGGGGTCGCGGTTTGTGGCATGTCCGTTTGGTCCGGTGGGCGGGCGGATGTATCGGACGGGGGATGTGGTGCGGTGGAGTACGGGGGGTGTGCTGGAATTTGTAGGGCGTGCAGATGATCAGGTGAAGGTGCGGGGTTTCCGCGTGGAACTGGGTGAAGTTGAGTCCGCGGTGGGGGCGTGCCCGGGGGTTCGGGACTGTGCGGTGATAGTGCGCGAGGATGTCGCGGGGGCGCGGCGTTTGGCGGCGTACGTGGTAGGCGCCGTGGATGGGGAATCCGTGCGGGGGTTTGTGGCGGGGCGCTTGCCGGAGTTCATGGTGCCGTCGGTGGTCGTGGTGCTGGATGCGTTGCCGTTGACGGTGAACGGGAAGGTGGATCGGGCGGCGTTGCCGGTTCCGGAGGTCTCGGGGCCCGCTGTCTCGCGGGGTCCGTGGTCGGCGCAGGAGGAGATCCTGTGCGGGCTGTTCGCTGAAGTGTTGGGGGCGGAGCGGGTCGGGATCGATGACGGGTTCTTTGATCTCGGTGGCGACAGCATCATCTCGATCCAGCTGGTGAGCCGCGCGCGCAGGGCGGGCCTGGTCTTCACACCCCGGGACGTCTTCACCTGCCAGACCGTGGCCGGATTGGCCGCCGTGGCGAGGACGCTCGTCGACGAGGCTCGCATCGAGAGCCCTGATGCGGGCTTCGGCCGCATGGAGCTCACACCTGTGATGCGCAGCTGGCTCGGCCGGGAAGGGCCCGCCGCGGACTTCAGCCAGTCGATGCTGCTGCAGGTACCGGCCGGGCTCGGCGAGGAACGCCTGCTCGCCGCTCTCCAGACGCTGATCGATCGTCACGACGTCCTGCGGATGCGACTCGTGCGGAGCACGGAGGGCGGCGATTGGGCGCTCGACATTCCACCGACCGGTTCGGTACGTGCCGCCGACTGCCTCACCCGGGTCGATGCCGAGGCGTCGGTGCTGGAGGACGAGGCGGGTCGGGCGCGCGCCCGGCTGTCGCCCGAGTCCGGCAGGATGCTGCAGGTCGTCTGGTTCGACGCGGGGCCGCGCGAGTCGGGACGTCTGCTGCTCGTCGTCCACCATCTCTCCGTGGACGGGGTCTCGTGGCGGATCCTGCTGCCCGAACTGGTCGCCCTCGCGCAGGATCCCGCGTCGCAACTCGGCCTGCCGCCCACGCCGTTCCGCCGTTGGGCTCAGCACCTGGCCCGGGAGGCGATCGACGCCCACCGGGTGGCGGAGCTCGCCTACTGGGCGGCCACCCTGGCCGGGCCCGATCCGCTGCTTTCGGATCAGCCGCTGTCCGCCACGCGCGACCTGGCGCGCACGGCGGTCACCGTTCACCGAACGCTGTCGGCCGAGGTGACGGGCCCGCTGCTGACGCGTGTTCCGGCGGCGTTCCGCTGCGGCCCGAACGACGTGCTGCTGAGCGCCCTCGCGGCCGCGATCGCTCGGTGGCGCCAGGAGCGGGGACGACGACCCGGCGGCGCGGAGATCCTGGTGGACGTCGAAGGGCACGGAAGGGTCGAGGCAGGAAGCGGCCTCGATCTGTCCCGCACCGTCGGCTGGTTCACGACCGTGTGCCCGGTGCGGATCGACCTCGGCGCACTTCGGTTCGCCGACCAGCTGCGCACCATCGCGCCGGACGCGGGCAGGGCCGCCGTGACCCGGGTCAAGGAGCAGCTGGAAAGCGTCCCCGACGACGGGCTCGGGTACGGACTGCTGCGGTATCTGAACGCTGAGACCGCGCGGGAACTCGCGCAGCACCGCACGCCGCAGATCGGCTTCAACTACCTGGGCCGCTTCGCCGGTGAGGCCGCGACCGATTGGGCGCAGTCCCCGGACGGAGCGGGGCTCAACGACATCGCCGACTCGGACGCGCCGATGGCACACGCACTGGAGATCACAGCGATGGTGAATGAACATCCAAGTGGGCCCGAGCTGACCGCCACCTGGTCGTGGCCGTCGGCGCTCTTCGCCGAGAGGGCGGTCGCCGAACTGGCGGAATACTGGTTCAGCGCGCTCGGCGCGCTCGTCGAGTCCGCGGCGGGCGTGACGGCTCAGGCACTGATCCCGGCCGACTTCCCGCTGGTCGCGCTGACCCAGGACGAGATCGACGCCCTCGAGGCGGACGGAGGCGCCGCGTGATCAACACGGTCGACGACGTGGAATCGGTGGACGCCCTGCCGCCGCTGTGGAAGAACTGGCGCTTTCAGATCTTCTGGTCGGGCGCGGCCGCCTCGATGCTGGGCTTGAAGATCGCGAGTCTCGCGTATCCGCTGCTGATCCTCGCCATGACGGGCTCGCCGGCGACCGCCGGAGCCTTCAGCGCGCTGCAGGTGAGCGCGATGCTGCTGTTCGCGATGTACGGCGGGGCCGTCGCCGACCGCGCGGACCGCCGCCTCGTGCTGATGGGCGCGCTCGGGTGCCAGGCCCTCGCCTCCGCCAGCGTGCCGGTCGCCTGGGCGTTTCACGCCCTGACGGTCTTTCAACTGATGGTCGTCGCGGTATTGATGGGAATCGGCACCGCGTTCGGCGGGCCGGTGCGCATGCTGGCCCTGCGCGCCCTCGTCCCGCCCGAGCAGTTGAGCCAGGCCTTGGTCCAGGAGGAAGTGCGCTCGAACGGCGGGTCGCTGCTGGGGCCGCCGCTGGCCGGCGTGTTGTTCACGCTGGGGCGGGTTGTGCCGATTCTGGCCACGGCCGTGGGCTGTCTGGTCGCCGTGTGCAGCGTGTTCGTCGTCCGGTCGGATATCCCGGCACGTCGCCAGGAAGGGCCCGATTCCAAGCGCTCGGACGGGAGCTTTCTCGACGGGCTACGGGTGCTCTGGTCCAGGGTCCTGCTGCGCGCCGTGCTGGGCCTGTTCACGATGCTGAGCCTGGTGGCCTCGGCCCTGCTGCTCGTGGTCGTCGTCTTGCTGAGGAATCACGGTGCCTCCTCGTCGGTGATCGGCCTCGTCCTCGGAGCCGAAGCCGTCGGCGGTCTGCTCGGCGCCCTCTTGACACGCCGCCTGCACCGGGCCATGGGGCCGGGCAAGTTGCTTCTCTCGTACGCGTGGCTCTCGGTGATTCTGTTGCCCGCACTCGTGGTGCCGGCCGGGCCGGTCTGGATCGGCGCGCTGCTGGCGGTCATGGCCGTCGGCGGACCGGCTGTCAACGTCATGCTCGACCTGCTGATCTTCCGACAGGTGCCCGACGAGGTCAAAGGCCGGGTGATCGCCGCGACCATCACGCTGATCGGCATCGGAGCGCCGCTGGGCAGCCTGCTGGCCGGTCTGCTGCTGCAGTTCGCGAATCCGGCGACGGCGGTGTGCGTCCTGTCGCTCCTGCTCCTTGTCCCGGTGGTCGTGATGACCGCCGACCAGGACGTGCGATCCGCCGTGTGGCCGGCCGACCAGAACTGACGCCGAAACCCTTTCGACCGAAGGAGAAATACGATGACCAACCCGTTCGACGACCCGGATGGCGCCTTCCTCGTGCTCGTCAACGATGAGGGGCAGCATTCGCTCTGGCCCGAATTCGCGCAGGTTCCGGACGGCTGGTCCGTCGCCTTCGACCGGCACAGCAGGCAGGAGTGCATCGACTACATCGATCGGAACTGGACCGATCTGCGGCCCAAGAGCCTGATCGCGCAGATGGGGGAGTAAGGCCGTTGAGCGCCGACCTGGCCGCCCTGATCCTCGACCGGGCCACGAATAAGGACCCTGAGGCCGTCGCGATCGTGAGCGAGGAGGGCGAACTGACCTATCGTCAGTTCGCCGAAAGCGCCTGCCGCCTCGCTCACCACCTGCGGTCGATCGGCGTGCGGACGGAGACGATCGTCGCGGTGGTCATGGACCGCTCGCCGGAACAGCTGATCGCCGCGTTCGCCGTGCTGCTCGCGGGTGGTGCCTATCTTCCGCTGGACCCGTCCCAGCCGACGGCGAGATTGGCGGGCATGCTGGAGGATGCGCGAGCGGCGGTGATCGTGACGCGCTCGGAGATGCTCGGGGCCGTGCCGGGCGATGTCCCTCTCACGGTGCTGACGGACGTGCACGCGGAGCGGATCGCCAGCATGCCGTCGACGCCTCCTGATACCTCGACCGGGCCGGATCATCTCGCATACGTCGTATTCACCTCGGGGTCCACCGGCCGCCCCAAAGGCGCGATGAACGACAGGGGCGCCCTGCTCAGCCACCTTCTCTGGATGCAGCGCACCTATCGACTCACACCCGATGACACGGTGCTGCACAAGACGTCTGTCGGCTGGGATGTGTCGCTCCTGGAGTTCTTCTGGCCGCTGCTCGCCGGGGCACGCGTCGTCGTGGCGAAGCCGGACGGGCACCGTGACCCGCAATACATGGCCGAGATCATCGGTCGGCACGGGGTGAACTTCGCACACTTCGTGCCGTCGATGTTGCGAGTCTTCCTCGACACGGCGGACCTGAGCAGGTGCGGCTCGCTGCGGCAGGTGATCGTCAGCGGCGAAGTCCTCACCGCGGACCTGCAGCGGAGATTTTTCGAGGGCCTCCCGCACGCCGAGCTCGACAACGTATACGGCCCGGTAGAGGCGGCCATCCATGCGACGCGGTGGCGCTGCCGCCGCGATGGGGACGGAGCCGCGATACCGATCGGTGCGCCGATCGACGGCGTCGAGATCCGGGTGCTGGACGGCATTGGTCAGCCGGTCGCCGATGGTGCTGAGGGTGACCTCTACATCGGCGGAATCCAGGTGGGCCGAGGATATATCGGCCGACCGGCACTCACCGCGGAGCGCTTCGTTCCCGACCCCTCCGGCCCCGCCGGAACGCGCCTCTACCGCACGGGAGATCGCGGCCGACGCCGGTCCGACGGCGCGCTGGAGTTCCTCGGTCGGGTGGACGACCAGGTGAAGCTTCGCGGCGTGCGCGTCGAACTCGGTGAGATCGAGGCCGTACTTTCCGGCCAGCCCGGTGTACGCGCGTGCGCGGTGGCGGTCCGCGGAGCCGGCGACGAAGCTTCACTCATCGCCTACGTCGTGGGAACGGCGGAGACCGCTCGCCTGCGCGAGGCACTCGGCGAACTGCTTCCGGCCGGCATGGTACCGAACCGCTATATATGGCTTGACGAATTGCCCTTGCTGGTCAACGGAAAACTCGATCGTCGGAGGCTTGCCGACCTCGAAGGCGACAGCGTTCCCGACGGCTCACCCGAGGCCTCGACCATGGCGGAGGCATCGCCCCTCGAACGCGAACTCGCCACCCTGTGGAGCGGACTGCTCGGCGTGCAGGTACCCGATCCGAACGCGGACCTACAAGAGCTCGGGGCGAGCTCGCTGCACGGCGCGAGGATGCTGGCCCGGGTACGCAACGAATACGATCCTGGTCTCACTCTGCGCGAAGTGATCTCCTGTCGCACCGTCGCGGAACTCGCCGCACTGCTCGAACGGCGCGGCGTCGTCGGCGCCGAACAGGGGCTCGAACCGCCTCTTCCACCAGTACCGGCTGCCGCGCAGGGAGCCGAACGTGCCACGGATCCCGTCATCTCGCTCAGCCAGCAGCGGCTGTGGTTTCTCGACCATCTCTCGGCCATGGCCGGGATCGCGTACAACGTGCCCGCGGCGCTTCGACTGCGAGGACCGCTGGATTCGGACGCGTTGCGCGGCGCCCTGCACGACGTCGTCCACCGACACGAGCAGTTGCGTTGCAGCTTCCCGCTCGGAGAGCACGGTCCCACCGTGCGTGTCCAGGATTCGCCGCGCCCGCACCTGCTCGAAACGGTCGACGTGAGCGACCACCCGGATCCCGCAGGCGAGGCACTCACCCGGGCCACAAGCCTGACCAGCGAACACTTTGACTTGGAGCAGGGCCCCCTGCTCCGCTGCACCCTGTACCGCCTCGGAGCAAACGACCATCTGATGGTCGCGGTCTTCCACCACATCGTGTCCGACGGCTTGACGGTCGACATCTTCGACCGCGACCTCGCGATTGCCTACCGGTCCCGGGTGGTCGGCGCGTCTCCCGACTGGCCGGAACTCAGCCTCGGGTACCGCGACTTCGCACACTGGCAACGCGCGCTCGCCGAGGGAGCAGCGATCGAACCTCCGCTCAAGCGCTGGCGCGGACAGTTGGCCGACGCTCCCGTCGTGCTCGAACTCCCGGCGGATCGCCCGAGGCCGCCCGTGCGCACCCACCGCGGCCGACGCGTTCAGCTTCCGGCGCGCGGCGGGACGCTCGCATCCGTCCGCCGGCTCGCCGCCGCCACGCGAACCACTCCGTACGCCATCTGCCTGGCGGCTTTCGGCTGCCTGTTGCGGGAGACCACGGGCGGCGGACAGGACTTCGTGGTCGCCTCGCCCGCGGCGGGCCGCCCCGATCCCGGCCTGGAAGACACGGTGGGCTTCTTCGCGAACACCGTCCCGGTGCGCCTGAAGCCCGTGGACACCACGTTCGCGCGGCTGGTCACCGTCGTGCACGAGGCGGCACTGGAATCGCTCGACGGACAGTACGTGCCCTTCGAGCGGCTGACCGCGGAATTCGCGCCCGAAAGAGACCTCTCCCGCCCACCGCTCGCCCAGGTCGCGTTCGCATACCAAGGGCCACAGCGTCCGAACGCCGGACTCGCGGATGTCGAGTCCGAAGTGGTCGAGCTGGACACCGGCACGGCCAAGTTCGACCTCAGCATCGAGCTCGCGGAAGTCCCGAACGGCCAAGGCGAGCCCGAACTGGAGGCGACGGTCGAATTCTCCACCGACCTGTACACCCTGAGACGCGCGGAGCGAATCCTGGAGCGCTTCCTGGGCCTGCTCGCAGCCGCGATAGAGAGCCCTGACACGAACGTCGCGGAGCTCACCGCGGACAAGTTCGAAGAGCAGGCACCCGCCTTACCCGGCGCGGCGTCTTCGGCCACGAGCACTAAGTGCCTTCACGAGACCTATGCCGAGACAGCGGCCAAGTGGCCGGACCGAACGGCGCTCACCGACGGTCGCAGATCATTGACTTACGCCGAGTTGGATCAGGCCGCCAACCGCTTGGCGCACCGCCTGATCCGGGCCGGTGCGGGTCCTGAGGAGCTTGTCGGACTCTGCGCGGAGCGCTCGGTCGACCTGGTGGTCGGCGTGCTGGGCATCCTCAAAGCAGGCGCGGGCTACCTGTCGCTCGATCCCTCCCACCCGGCCGAACGGCGACGCGAGACCCTCACCGACGCGCGTTGCCGGATCCTGCTCGGAGACCAAAGGTCGTGTCGTCCGCTCGCGCTTGAGGGTGTATCCCTCGTGCCGCTTGAGTCCGACGAGGCGGCAACCGCTGGCCTCGACATGCCGAGCGAGGCCCCAGACGTGGCCGTCGACCCCGAGAACGTGGCCTACGTCATCTACACCTCCGGTTCGACCGGCAGGCCCAAGGGCGTGGCGGTCACACATGCCAACGCCGCGCGCTTGATGACCGTTACGTCGGACGAGTTCGAGTTCGGGCCCCATGACGTCTGGACGCTGTTTCACTCGATCGCGTTCGACTTCTCGGTGTGGGAGATCTGGGGCCCGTTGCTGCACGGCGGTCGGCTTGTCGTCGTGCCCTATGTGACCAGCCGCGATCCCAGCGGAGTCCTCGAATTGCTCCGCCACGAGCACGTCACGGTGCTCAACCAGACGCCCACAGCCTTCCGGCAGCTCGCCGCCGCCGCGCAGGAAGCCGGGTATCCGCCGCTGGACCTGCGTCTGGTCGTGTTCGGCGGTGAGGCACTCGACCCGATGTCGTTGCGTGAGTGGGTCGGAGGCTACGGTACGGCCCGCCCGCGTCTCGTGAACATGTATGGCATCACCGAGACCACCGTCCACGTGACCTCCAGACAGATCACGATCGCCGATCTTTCCGGGAGCCCGAGCCCGATCGGTGCACCGCTCGGCGATCTGCGGGTTCGTATTCTCGGCGAGGCGCTCGAAGAACTACCGCAGGGTGTGGAAGGGGAGATGTACGTCGGCGGCCCGGGCGTCTCCCGCGGCTACCTGTTCCGCCCGAGCCTGACGGCGGAACGCTTCGTCCCCGATCGCTTCGGTCCCGCGGGCGCGAGGCTGTATCGCACCGGCGACCTCGCCGTACGAACCGCGGACGGCGGTCTCGTCTTCCGCGGGCGCACGGATTCCCAGATCCAGTTGCGCGGATTCAGGATCGAGCTCGGCGAGATCGAGAGAACCCTGCTCGACGAACCGGGCGTGCGGTCCGCGGCGTGCGGGGTGCGCGAGGACCTCCCCGGCGATCCGCGGATCGTGGCCTACCTCGTCGTCCAACCCGGCCACACGCTGGAAACGACGGCGCTGCGGGATGCGCTGGTCGAGCGACTGCCCGCGTACATGGTTCCGGCGGCCTACGTCGTGCTCCCCGCTCTGCCGCTCAACGCGAACGGCAAGCTCGACCGCGTCGCCCTGGCCGCCTTTCCCTTAGACGCAGACGCGTTGCTCGGCCGCGCCGGACAGGGCAGGGCGCCGGACAGTCCGACGGAGCGGGCGCTGGCCGGGGTCTGGTCACAGGTGCTCGGAGTCGAGGTGGCGGATGTCGAGAGCAACTTCTTCGCGCTCGGCGGCGACTCCATAATCGCCATCCGTCTCGGTGCCGCGTGCCGCGCTGCCGACTTGCCGGTTACCATCGAGCGCATCTTCCTGCACCCGACCGTCGCCGAACTCGCGGCTGAGTGCGACTCGGTGATGCAGACATCCGCGGATTCGCGTTGGTCGATGTCGAGCACCGGTGAACTCACACCACCCGCACCCTCCGTGTCCCTGGCCGATCTCGATCCGCGCGCCATCCCGGCCGACGTCGTCGACGCTTATCCGGTCGCTGCGATGCAGTTGGCGATCCTGTACGAATGCGAACTCGTCCAGGGCACGGAGGACTCCGTCGTCTACCACGATCTGGCAAGCGTCCGCGTCACCGCACCCGCACCGTTCGACCGCGACGCGCTGGAGGAGGCCTGCGGGGCCCTTTGCGAGCGGCATGAGATTCTCCGGACGTCTTTCGACATCGGGAGCCTGAGCGAACCGATGCAGCTCGTGCACCGCGCGGCACGTATCCCGGTGACAGTGGAAACCGTGCGAGGCATCGCACCCGAAGACGCGCTGCAGGCCTGGTGGCTGCGGGAACGGATGGATCCCTTCGACACGGCGCGCGCACCGTTGGTGCGCTGCCACGTGCAGATTGACACCGACGACACCTCGTTCCAGCTTTCGCTCGCCGTCCACCACATCATGCTCGACGGCTGGAGCCTGGCCCGGCTGATGACCGAGATGCTGCTGGAGTACGACGCGCGCTTGCAGACCAAGCGCACGGCGGACATCCCGACACCCGCGACGCGATACCGCGACTTCATCGCCGCCGAGCAGGCAACCGCGGCGGACCAGGAGGCGGAGCGGTTCTGGTGGGAGCACGGCGTCGCGCGCGCTCCGCATCCACTGCCCGTGCTGCCGCCATTCGGTGACCACTCCGAGGGCCAGGTGTACGAATTCGATGTCCCCGTCGACCTCGATGCGCAACTCCGCCGACACGCGGACCGACTCGGCATCCCGCTGAAGAGCGTGTATCTGGCGGCCCACCTGTGGGCCCTCGGAGAGCTGACCGGCGAGTCGGAGGTCGTCACCGGCCTGCAGACGAACGGCCGGCCCGAGCACGATGGCGCGGATCTGGTGCTGGGGCTGATGCTCAACCTCGTGCCCCTGCGAATCGCCCACCACACCGGAAGCTGGGCCGAACTGGCCGAGGCCGCGTTCTCCGCCGAACGCGAACTCCAGCCGTACCGCCGCTATCCGGCCGCGAGAATGCAACAGGCGGCCGGCTTCGGCAGACCCCTTTTCGAGGCCGCCTTCAACTACACGGACTTCCACGCGTTCGAAAGCCTCGCGCAAGCGGCCCTCGTGCGTACCGGCGAGTGGCGTTTCGCGGACCGCCACAGCCTCCCCCTCCTCGCCGAAGTCGAGCGTTCACCGCTGACCCGCCAGCGCGCGGTCAAGGTCTCGGTCGGAGTGGGCAGCAAATTGGCCGGCACCGGCCGTCGGCTAGGCGAGCACATCACAAGAGCCTTGGCCGAGATCGCAGCCGACCCGACCCGGCCTGCGCGTTGATGGTACGTGAGCTCGTGTTCTTGATGTCAGGCAGTTGGGCAGGACGGGTCGGAAAAGCGGGATCAGCCCTCCCCGAGGTACGTGTCGCGCACGCGCTGGTCGGCGAGCAGTTGGGCGCCGGTGCCCTCGAGGACGATCCTGCCGGTCTCGAGGACGTACGCGTAGTCGGCCAGCGAGAGTGCGGCCTGGGCATTCTGCTCGACCAGCAGGATCGTGGTTCCCGCGGCCTTCAGTTCCGCGATGGTCCGCATGATCTGCTGCATCATGATGGGCGAAAGACCCATGGACGGTTCGTCGAGCATCAGGAGCCTGGGGTGGCACATGAGAGCCCTGGCGATGGCCAGCATCTGCTGTTCGCCGCCGGAAAGCAGCCCGGCCGCCTGGCCGCGCCGCCGGCCCAGGATGGGAAGCGCTCATAGGCCTGGTCCAGGTCCGCGCCGAGGTCGGCGTTGCCCCGCAGGAACGCGCCGAGCCGCAGGTTCTCCTCGACCGTCATCCGCGGGAAGATGCGCCGCGCCTCCGGACAGTGCGCGAGCCCCAACCCGACGATCCGGTGCGCCGGAGTGCGCTCGATCGCGCGGTCTTCTCTTCGGCCGGACGCGACTGTTGGACGTGCAGCTCGGCTCGTCGACGTCGATCGGCGATCAGGCCCTCCGGACGCAGCCGCATCATCACCACCAGGGCGAGACCGAACAGTAGGAGCTGCTTGTCGGCGAAGAACTGGAGCTTGTACGGGATCAGGTAGAGCAGTGCCGCGCCGAGCAGCGGGCCGCTGACCGTTCCCATTCCGCCGAGCACCACCGCGGCCAGCAGGAACGCGGAGTTCGGGGGAGCCGAGGCGCTGAAGGTGTACTGGTCCGGGGTGACGGTGGAGGTCAGATGGCCCTGGATGGTGCCCGCGAGGCCCGCGAGGCCCGCGAGGCCCGCGAGGCCCGCGAGGCCCGCGAGGCCCGCGAGGCCCGCGCCGAGCCCGAAGGCCAGCAGCTTGAACCGGTATCCGTGCACGCCCATCGCCTCGGCCGCCGTCTCGTCCTCCCGGATCGCCGCCCAGGCCCGGCCGATCCGCGAATCGTTGACCCGGGAGAAGATGAAGACCACCAGGGCGGTCACCGCGACCAGCAGCAGGTAGTAGTTGGCGAACCTGCCGAAGGCGTGGCCGAGGATGATGTGCGTCTGCCCGAAGTCGTATCCGAAGATGCGCAGGTCCGGGATGCCGTAGATGCCCTCGGGGCCGTTCGTGATCTGCGGGCCGGACTGACCGTCGAGGTTGTTCATGGTGATGCGGAAGATCTCGCCGAAGCCCAGCGTGACGATCGCGAGGTAGTCGCCGCGCAGGCGCAGTGTGGGTGCGCCGATGATCAGGCCGGCCACGACGGCGACCAGGACGCCGATCACCGCCTGCGCCCAGAACGGCAGCACCACGCTCGAGAATCGGGACGCCGCGGTGCCGGACACCAGGGCGGCGGTGTACGCGCCGACGCCGAGGAAGGCCACGTAGCCCACGTCGAGCAGCCCGGCGAGTCCGACGACGATGTTCAGGCCGAGCGCGACCGTCGCGAAGATCAGGATGTTGTCGGCCACGGTGGTGTAGGCGTCGCTCGTCTGCAGGAACGCGAACAGCACCGCGGCGGTGAGGCAGGCGCAAGCGGTGGCCGGGCGGTTCGTCGCGGTCAGTGCGCTGAACCGCTCGAAGACGCCGGACGCGGCCAGACCCCGGCCGGCGAAGCCCGCGGCGAGGCAGAAGCCGATGAACTCCTCGGCGTAACCGGTGCTGATGCCGAAGTCCGCCACGAGCAGCCCGAGCAGTACGACGAGGAAGATCACGCCGGTCTGCACCGGACGCGGCGCGGGCCGGGGCGGTGTCGGCGGGCGATCGTCCTTGGGCAGCGAATACGCGCCGACCACGGGGAGCAGGACGGTGAGACCGGCGATCCAACCGCCCGCGACGAGGTTCGCCGAACCGCCCAGCTCCCACGCGATGGCGATCAGCACGTACCCCGTGGAGGCGAGGTTGGCCAGCGCGAGTCCGCGCAGCAGCCGCACTCGGCCGCGCGGCACGAGCCAACGCGTACCGGTCAGGCCCGAAGTTCCGAGCGCGGAACCGAGGGCGAGGAGTGTCAGGATGCTGAGTGCCAGCGTGATCAGTTGATTGCCGCCCGGGTAGCCGTAGACGGCCAGATCGCCGGGGAACGCCGTCGTCCAGGTCCAGGCGAGAAGAGTGGAACCCGCCGCGCCGAGCGAGCCGGCCGCGATCAGGGCTTTCGCCGCGCGGGGGTCGACGCTCCCGAGGACCCGCCGGATGCCGCGCGCCGCCGTCTCGGCGTAAGAAGTCTTATTCATCGGATTCACGCCCGATCCGCGACGCGCTCGCCGAGCAGGCCCTGCGGCCGCACCAGCAGCACCAGGATGAGCAGGACGAACGCCCAGACGTCCGCCCAGGCCTCGCCGTACTGCGCCGTGGTGTGGAAGTGGGCGAGGACTCCGCTGGAGAGTTCCTCGACCAGGCCGAGGACGATCCCGCCGAGCATCGATTCGCGTACGTTGCCGATGCCGCCGAGCACGGCCGCGGTGAAGGCCTTGAGGCCGGCGACGAAGCCCATGTCGAAGGAGATCTGTCCATAGCGCAGCCCCTGGGTGATCGCGGCGACCGCGGCCAGTGCGGCACCGATCGCGAACGACAGCACGATCATCCGGTCCGTGTCGATGCCCATCAGCCGTGCGGTCTCCGGGTCCTGCGCGGTCGCCTGGATCGCGCGGCCGCCCCGGGTGCGCTCGACGAACCACATGAGGCCGGCCAGGCACACCGCGGCCGCCGCCAACGTGAAGACGTCGGCGGGCTGGATGAGCACGCCGCCGAGGTCGTAGGCCTTGCCGCTGAACGACGGAAAGGACACCGGGCCCTTCGCGTTCACGCCGCCGGGCAGGCGGTACCACAGCGAGACGACCTGCTGCAGGGCGAGGGAGAGCCCGATCGCGGTGATCAGCGGCGCGAGCCGGGGCGCCGTGCGCAGCGGCCGGTACGCGAGGCGTTCCGCGCCGACCGCGGCGAGCACGGACACCGCGACGCCGCCGATCAGCATGAGGGGGAGCGCGGCGAGCAGCGGCAGGTGGGCCACGCCCGGGATCCAGGCGTAGACGGTGAGCGCGCCGAAGCCGCCGAGCATGAAGATCTCGCCGTGCGCGAAGTTGATCAACTGGATGACGCCGTAGACCATCGTGTAGCCGACCGCGATCAGTCCGTACATCGCACCCAGCACGAGGCCGTTCTCAACCAGTTGAAGAAGGATTGTGACGGACACGCAGAAAGTTTCCTTGCTTCAAGGCGATTCGGGGACAGGGCGGCGAAGGGCGGACCGCGCCGGGCGGAGCCAGCCGGTACGGGCCGGGGTCGCCGCGGAGCTCGGAACGGTGCTGGCGGTCTGCGGGCGCCTGCCCGCGCAGGAGGCGCTGATGGCGCTGACCGCGGTGTTCACCGGGATGCGGTGGGGTGAGGTGTGCGGGATGCGCAGGGGCGCGCTGCGGGTGTGGCCGGCTGGGCTCGGGGTGGGCGGGGGAGTCTACGAGATCGACAAAAATCTCGGTGCGGTGCACGAGGACGTGCACTCCCGCCGGTACTTCGGGCCGCCCAAGGACGGGCGCGGACGCGTGATCGACCTGCCGGTCATCCTCGCCGACCGGCTCGGCGAGCATGCCGAGGCGACGGGCGGACGCGCGGTGCTGTTCGTCAACCGGCACGGCGAGCCGATCCGGAACACCGACTACCTGGGCCTGTGGAGGCCCGCCTGCGACGGGCGGCCCGCCCGATACAGCCCTGCGGGCGAGATCCGCGCGCCGGCCGAGCCGCCCTTGCATCCCGGGCTGCGTTTCCACGACCTGCGCCACACCCACAAGACGATGCTCGACGAACTCGGCGTCCCGGATGCGATGCAGGACGACCGGCTCGGACACCGCCCACCCGGGGCGGGCACCGTCTACCGGCACGCAACCCGCCGCATGCGCGAGGAAATGGTCGACGCGCTCCAAGGCCTATGGGAGCACGAGCTCACAATCGGTGACGGGGATCGGGACACCCACACCGGCGGCTAAATTCCTCTGAACTGCGGAAACACGAAACGAGGCCGTCTTTCGCCGCGAGGAGCCCCACGCGGCGCGGCCGGATCCGGCGCCGCCAGAAGCGCTTCATGCATATCGTTCACGGTTACCGACCGTTACATGCGAGCCGCTGACCAGCGATTTCCCGGACACTTCAACCTGGCTTGGACCCCGGTACAGACACTCTGCGTAATAGTAGGCAACCGGCTGACTCGATTATGCGAGCCAAAATCTTCCATAATTTCACATCTTCCCAGTTCAGAGGCTTGTGTTTTAGTTAACATCTTGACTACTGATAGCTACCATGCATAACCTCTCCTCTGACCCCCCATCAACTCTGACCTGCGCTTATCCGAAGGCTGATGGCGCTGACCTTGCAGAATAGTGTCTTCGCCTACTGATCACTGCGGATCTCTGCCGTTGACTGCCGAAAACTGCACCCCCTTCGGTCCAATCTGAGTCCAACACAGAATCCTGATAGTTCTGCGGAGCTGCTGTGTTGGACCGGGCTCAGGTCCAACGGGGACTTCGCGGTCCAAGGTTGAACGGCCACGCGGTTCGGTGCGGTGCGGTCCGCCGGATTCGCCAGGGAGACAGGGGAGGCGGAGAGGGCGTCGGGTTCATCGTGCGACTCGATAACTCGCGTCGTGTCGGCCTCAGCCCACGTCTTCAGGTTGAATCCGTGCTCCGTCACGCTCACGGCTTCCTCCTTCGAGCGGTCTGACGGGCACCTGCCGCGTCGCCTCCACATCGACTAACCCCAGTATCCTCGCGAGCACTGACAAACGGAGGCGTCACCATTGCCGGCCCTGCCGGGACTCCGTCGATCACCATCCGCCACCTCCGTGCCGGTCCGCTCTCGCAGCGCGGACCAACATTGTGACGGGCCGTCTGATCATCCACGTAGATGGCGGTGAACGGCTACGCGCCCGAGTAGACGAACGAAGCCCACGCGGAGACAGGTGCCCGGCCGACGCTGGCGAGCACCGGAACGCCCTCCGCGAGTGGGACGCGGACGTGGAAATCCGTGATACGTCAGGACGCGCGGGTAGCCTGGCAGGATGGCTGTCCGTCTCCACCGCGTCACCTCGCGGCTCGGCGTGTCCGAGCTCGACGACATCACCGCAGGCGACCTGCAAAAGCTCTGCGACCTGCGCCTACCGGAGGACATCGACCTCGATTTCAAGGCCGAGGACGGCTACACCCCGAAGGGCAACGAGGGGTACGACGAGCTCGCCAAGGACGTCACCGGTCTCGCTAACGCCCGGGGCGGCCTGATCGTCATCGGGATCCGCGAGGACGCCCAGGGCTGCGCCGAATCGCTGAACGCCACCGCGGTAAACGACAAGAAGATCGTGCAGTTCACGAGCGCGCTGCGTGCGAGGGTCGTCCCGTGGCTGCCCGACCTGTTCATCACGAACGTGGAGACCGCGCCCGGCTCGGGCGAGGGCTACATGCTAATCGCGGTACCGGCCAGCCCGATGGCGCCGCACCCGGTCCGCATGACGACCCGACCCCAGTACTCGTACGCGCGGCGGGTGGGCCGCACCACGGCGTGGCTGGAGGAATCCGAGATCGCCGCGCGCTACCGCGACCGGTTCGAACAGGCCCGCGACCACCGCGCGCAGGTGGTGAACGTGCTGGAGGCCGGCGCTGCGTGGGCGGCGCACACGGACCGCGCCAAGCCCGACAGCGTCTACCTCGACCTGGCCCTCGTCGCCTCTGGGCCCGCGGAACGCCACGTGGACAAGGCCCACATCGCCGCGGTCGCCGCGTTCTTCGCGCAGCACGCGAAGCCGGGCGCCAGCCTGCGGCCGGTGTTAGAGCTCGGAGGGCAACCTCCCCAAGTGCTGCGCGGCCGCCTGCGCTTCGAACCGTACGCCGCCCCCACCGCCGCGGAGGCCTACGCGGACGGCCGCCTCTACCTGCGCACCCAGGTCGGCTGGAGCAGACCGTCCGGCATGATGGGCGGGGAGACTCCGGTCCCCGAGGTCAACCTGTTCTGGCTGGAGTACTGGCTGCTCGTTCAGCTCCAGACCGCGGTCAAATATGCCGAGTGGGCCGGCGCCTACGGCGACGTCGACGTCCTCGCGGCACTGATCGGGCCCACTACGCTGGTGCCCGACACCAGCCTTCCCAACAACCAATTTCCGTTCCGCAACGACCCGAAGGAGCGGACCGACACGGCACCGGTCCACACGAGCTCGACACTCGACGCCCTGTCCGGCGACCCGGTGCAGCTCGTCGTCTGCGCGCGCAGGCTGGCCGTTGCCTTCCTCGCCGACTTCGGGCGTGTCGAGACGAACCTGCTTACGCCGGACGGGCGGATCCTGTCCGACAAACTGGAACAGCAGTCGCGCGCCCAGGCCGAGGCTTGGATGCGCGAGATCGGGCTGCTTGTAGAGAACTGAGAGACATTCCGGGAGTTCTCTGCGGTCCCTCCCCGCGTCGAAGCCAGTGACCAGGGCGTCCCGCTCGATCAGATGGTCTCAGCGGGATCTTATGCCTAGCGTCGGCAGTGAGCCTCGGGCCGCTAGGTTGTCGTCGTGGATTCCGCTAATGATGGCATCGAACTCGCGTTCCTCTCCTTCCTGAGAGAGATTCGCGTGGCTGACATAGATCAGACCAAGTCCTGGACCGCGTTTGTCCTTCGTCAATGGTAACTAGATAGGTCCCGGTTGGCGGCGTGCGTGTTGGCCGCCCGGCGGGTTGTCAGGCGGTTGCTTCGTCGGGCATCCAGGGGATGCCGCGTAGTGCGTCGGTCAGGGCTTCGAGCCAGTCGACGCCGTGTTTCTTCGTGGTCTGCAGGTACGGGCAAATGCCCGCCCCCGGCGGGTCCGGGATGATCAGAGCCCTTGATTGAGCCTGAGGGTGCCGAGTGCGATCGCCCTGGACAACGTCGTCCGGACGGTCTCGACCTCCTCACCTGACCAGTGCTGTAGCGCAGCCAGTAACGCGAGCGCGGAGCTGCCGAGGGCGTCGATCTCCAGCGCCCGCTGGACGCAGAACTGCGCTTCGTCGTCTCGGCCGCTCAGCATCTCGGCGTAACCCTTGGCGACCCAAGCGGCCGCATCCGTCTCGTCCAGGCGGATGGCCTCGGCGGCGCAGCGGCCGGCGCCGGACACGTCATTGCGTATCAAGCGCAGATGAGCCAGAAAAACGGCATGGTATTGGCGTATCCCGACGTCGGGTTCGGCCTGGTTCAGCCGCTCGGCGTCGTCGAGGCGGTCGGAGTAGATCAAAGTAGTGAAGTCGTGGCCGGCCAGGTCGATGCGGGCGGAGATGCTCTCGACCCGGACGCCGAAGTGGCGGCGTACGTCCATCAGATAATTCTCAACCGGTGCTGGTGTAAGGCTTGCGCAGTGTCGGCTGCCGGCCGGGAACCGATAGACGGCGCCGATGGGCTGGAGCACCACCCGGAGATTGCCGCGCGAGACTTCCCGGAGGTACGCCATGAAGACGGCCGGGTGATCGGGAGAGGCCGGTTCCAGGCCATTGGTGCGCGCAAGCTCATGAGCCTGCTCAAGCATGTGCTCGGAGGCGGGCGAGGAGGGCTGCACGACTACGCAGCAGATCTGCCCGTCGGCCGGGTCCTCGGTGCGGCTCAGGGCCTCATCGGCAGCGCGTCGTAGTTCGGCATAGCGGCCGCCGATGAGCGGGACCACGTGATTGAGCACTCCGCATTCCCGGCAGAGGTAGGCCGATCCGACTGGGCGATTGGTCGTTACGTCCGTGTGGCAGGAGACGCACTGGGTGAAGACGATCGGCGTCCCGCGCATGGTCGCGAGAGTGAAGGTCGTGGTCAGGTGGGTGTAGCGGCTGGCCAGCAGCTCCAGGAAACCGTCATCGTCATGTGAATGATAGATATCGAAGGTGTAGAATCCGACATCATTGACATCGATGCGCACATCCCCGTGGTCGCGGACGTGCGCAGGAGAGCCGGTGGCCGGGCTGGCCGGCTCGGCATCGACGGCGCCGCGGAACAGTTGGACCAGCCGGAGGGCCGACGGCCAGGCGACGTCGACCAGATCCGGCCCGAAGCGCTGCCCGGCCTCCTCGCGCAGCCGGTCTGCCGCCTGCTCGTCGTCGGCCGATAGCAGTCGGCAGCCGAGGTGGCCGGCCAGTATGCCCGTGCTCAGATCCCCGCAGAGCAGCGCGTTCTCGTACGCCACGGCGGCCAGTTCGGCCTGCCCCAGGTCGAGGAGGAGTGTCTCGCCCAGCATCGCATGGAACCGGGCCTTTCCGGGCCTGGCTGCGATGGCACCTTGCAGGAGTTCGACCGCCGTGATCGCCTGCTCGTTCTCCCGGCGGATCTGAGCTCTGAGCACGATGTTCTCGACGACGGCGTCGGGGTTTTCCTCGCTGTGAGCCACCGAGAGCAGGAGCGTGTCCGCGCGGTCGAACTGTCCCATGCGAGAAACGGTCACGGCGAGCACCTCTGCCGTCCGTCGCCGGAAGTAGGCGGGAGTGCCTGGCTCCTGGATGAGGTTCTCGAGCATGCGGGCGGCCTGGTCTAGCTCACCCATGTTGAGGTGGAGTTGGGCGAGGTCGAAGAGGATGGACAGGATCGGATGGGGTTCGGCATCCGGTCCGTATCTGCGCAGCTGGCCGAAGGTCTCGATCTCGTATTCGGCGCGGGCCAGGGCTATCCGCAGGCTCTCATGGCTCTCCTCGTCCCGACCGAGGCAGGTGAGCGCGAGCCCGTGCTTGTGCCACAGGTAGGCGTCGCGGGTATCGGCGGGGTGGCGCTCGATCGCGTCCAGCACCAGGTCCCATTGCCGAAGCGCGATGAGGCTCTCGATGGTGGTGTCGGGAAAGACCGCCGAAAAGGACATGGACTGCATGCCGAGCAGTTGACGAGCTAAGTAGCGGTTTTCCACCGGCTCGGCGTTTTCGTCGAACAGTGGCCGCAACTCGTCGGCGACTTCGCGGAACGTCTGCGGCCGATCTGACGGCGCGATGGCCATGCAGTGTCCGGCCACGCGCGCGAGAAGATCCACCGTCTCCCGATCGGCGTGGAGCGCGGCGTTGCCGAGCAGGTCCTCGAGGATACGGCCGAACGCGAAGACGTCCGTCGCTTGCGTCAGTTCGGCACCGGGCCGCCGCGCTTCCGGGGCCAAGTAGGCCGGCGTTCCCGCCATGGTGTCGCGGCCCGTACCGTGGCGAAGCGAACGGGCCACGCCGAAGTCCGCGATGTGCGGCGTCCCGACGAACATCAGGATGTTCTCGGGTTTGAGGTCCCCGTGGACGAGGCCCGGGAGCGCGGTGTCGCCCATGGCCATGCTGTCGGCGATGCACCAGGCCAGGAAGGCGATCAGCGCGGCCGGAATCGGACGGCCTTGGACGAGGTCTCGGAGATTGACCACGCCGTCGGCGTCGGGGAGTGTGGCCAGCATGACCAGGGCGGGCATGCCGTGAATCTCGTGAATCTGACTGCTGACGAAACCGGGCAGCGCGGAGAGCTGAACCGCGAGTAGGCACTCCCGGATGAATGCCCGCCGGCGCACCGGGTCGAGCAGGATGTTGCGCGGCAGCATTTTGGCCGCCAGGGCCGTCGCGGGATCGCTGCTCTCCGTCCTGGCGCAGAGAAAGACCTCGCCGTGTCCGCCGCTGCGCACGTCGAAGACGTCGAGCCCGCGACCGAGCTGGCCGATGATCTGAACCTCGAACTCACGGGCCCCCACGCTGACCGTCCGGGTACGTCCGGGTGACGGCGTCATGGAGTGGAAGAGCTCCCCGGGCGTCAGATTGTCGGCCAAATTAGCTCTCCTCGGCGTGGTCGGGGAAGATCCTACCGGGGGTTCTCAGCCGGACGGCCGCGCCCTGAGCTGAGCGTGCGGCTTCCTTGACCGCAGCAGTCCGCTCCGCGCCGAACCAGGCGACGAGCTGCCGCTGCGTGTTGGACGGCGCCTCCAGGATGCCGATGAGCAGATGCGCCTCTGACACGACCGGCGCGCCGTGACGCAGCGCCGCGAGCCGGGCGGCCTGCACGTCCTCGCGTTCACGCCAGTCGAGCTCCACGAACGGTCCCAGCTTCGCCTGGGCAACGTAGCGAGACAGGATCTCCCCGATCTCGGCCGCGAGACCCTGATGAGCCAGATCGAGGATATCGGGGACGAGCGAGTCGGGGGCGCGGAGGATGGCGAGGAACACGTACGGCGTCACGAAAGCATGATCGGCCAGCCGCGCGGACCGTACGGCCTGGTCGAGGGTACGCCGGAGCGGCTGGGAGACCGGAATCAGGTAGGTCAGGGCAGCAGCGCCGGTATATAGAACGGAGGTCAGGCTGAGCTCGAGATCCCTCAAAGCGCTGACGACGACGTAGTTGGTCACCGGGCTGTCGGGCTTCGCGGCCTCGATACGCAGCTTTTCCGGAAGCACGTCCAAGATCCGTCCGACGATCCAGGGGAAGTACAGCGGGAACGTCGCGAGGTCCCACCCCGCAGCCTCGGCCGCCGCGTGCCAATAGGCGAGCGCCGTCTCACGATCGGGTTGGTCTATCGCCTTGGCATCAGCGAAGTACTGCTGCTGGAAGAGTTGCTCGAGCATCGCGAGCACGTGCCCCACTGTGTCCCGGTCGAGTTCCCGATCACCCGTCGGGGCGACCGCGGCGTCGATCGCAGCGCGCAGCGCCCGAGAGATCGCGGCTTCTTCCGGCGCTCCCAGAACGTAATCTCGTACCTTCGCGCCGACCGGCCGAGCGGCCGAGCGCGCCACACTCCGCGCAATGTCCGAAGCGACCTTTGTCGTCAACGGATCCATGAGGAACCCCCTCCTGCTGCCGCCATACCTCTTGAACTCCATGATGGCTGATCAGCGGGGATGGTACAGCGAAGTGCGCGTACTCGATTATTTATACTTGATCGAATGCGGCTGGAATGACGTTGAGGCCTGGTCACGCCCGTTGGCACTACGCCGACCGTAACTAGATAGGTCCGCGTCGTGTTGCTGGTGGGCGAGTTGACGTGGTGTCATGCGGGCGTGGACGATGCCTGTCGTGTCTGCTGCATCGAAGCCCTCCGACGACGAGTTGGTGGTGTTGATCGCG